>ENA-UESK01000076-UESK01000076.1-human-gut-metagenome-genome-assembly--contig:-NODE-76-length-49997-cov-8.657993_pt1 | contig 49997 bp, 78 predicted proteins | sample MGYA00243006_ERZ508007 | MGnify/ENA primary metagenome ERZ508007 (study PRJEB26167, sample SAMN06115452) | human gut metagenome | host: Homo sapiens | place: China:Jiangsu | collected 2015-08-21... | reverse complement strand
TATCGCCCCTTTTTATTCAGAAAGTGGCAACCATCTTACATAATTAGCACCGCTAACGCTCCATGACGCCCCTTTAGGGACCGGGAAAGAAATAGAACAAGCACCTTGGCCGTATTTACTACGGCCTGCCGTATGCATGACTTGTAGGCCGTTGACGTACGCCGTTATAGATGTGTTATCATAACTTTTTGAAGTTATAAAGCCATCTGTAGCGGCCACGCCGCTGCTGCCTACAGGTGAATAAGCTCCCATGCTGACCGGCTTCGGTTTGGGTATCTCCCCTATAGACGTGTCTATAGCGTCCTGCACTTCGTCCATCGTCAGCGACCCGATGAATTCGAGCAGGGTTTGCCACGTCGCGCCGTCTGTGCCCCTTTTTAAAATCTAGTGACGCAATCTAATGTTTCACGTGAAACATTCAATCTGATATGGTTTCTTCATCGTCCGGAACGAATATTCCGCCGTCAGGCATAAATACGCCACAGTTGAATGGCTGTAATCCGCTGCCGTCAAAGCCGAATACGTTCGATGTATCTATCATTACCAAATCCCAGCCGACGCCAGCACCTACGCACAGCGGGCCACCAACTTTGAATATAGCTAGGTCTTCATCTGACAGATACGACTTGAAAAGAAATCTGACGTGCATTGGGTACGAATTGTAATACATCCCATCTTCGGTTTGCTTTTCGACGAGGACATTTAAAACCGTAACACTGTAGTCAGGAAACAGCTGATTTATCATGTAATTCAGTGTATACAAGCTGGCGTCTGTGATGTTCGCCAGTGCTTTATAATAAAGCAGCTTCCTATATCCTTCATCATCAAGTGTTATCTTTGTGCTGGTTGACTGGTCATATATAGTACGGTCCATGCCTATGATAGCGCCCCATATGTCCAGCCCTACGCCCTGCGCCGTCGCAATGTTAAATACGTTGTCGTAAAAGGTCCAGATATCCGGCGTGGGGTCAATGTTTTCCCGGAAGTCGGCTAGTATCTGGTAAATGGTAGGACTTGCAGAATACTGCGAAAGCAGATACGGCTGCTTTTCCTCGCGTATGTTATCGCAGGCCCTTACGTCTTCATTGCCTCGAAAATCCATGTTCTGACCCCCTAAGCGTCCAGCAGCGCAACGACGGTTATGTTATCCTCGGACAAAACCGGGATTTCATCCGCAGGGATTTCAATACTATCTACACGGCTGCCGCCAGCAGGATATTGAAGCTCCACGCCTACGAAGTCATTTACGCCCGTCTGAATTACGCTTTTATAAAAGCGGCTGGCATACAAGACTTGGGCCATTTTGACGCGGCTATAGTCGATAGTTTCGCCGTTGAAGTTGGCCAGCACGGCCTTTTTTATCAGGTTTTCGTAATCTGTAGGCAAGGATAATGTTTTCCTGATAGTAACGTATATACCCATGTTGATAGTTTCGGGTATCTGGTAGTAGTACGTATTCTCGGCCTGCGTCGTTGGGTCGATAACATCGACTTTAGTGTTGCCGTTCGTTCCGCAGCCGCCGTCTATCTTTTGATGTATAGCGTTGCCGATGTCTTCCGGCTCGCCGCCATATACGCTAATATACAGGCTATGCGGCGATAAAGATACTCCCATTTTGGTGATGAAGTTATCGCCCCGGTTTTCGACTACCTCACAGGCAACAACGCCGTCAAGGTCGCTAACCGCTCCTTGTACTGCCGACGCTGTGCCATGCGCGTTTTTCGATACGCTTTCAGCCCGCCGCTGCTCAAATTCGGCCTGCGTCTCGTTGTTTCTGCCGGTAACGCCAGATGCGTCATTCGTGATACTGTCCCAGCCCGGTACGGCAGTGATGATTTTTGTAAGTGTATTCGGGCCTACTTCAATCGGTCCATACTGCGTACAGCGGAAAACCGCCGTAGCTGTGCCGTTCTCGTCAATCGTGGTGACTGTGGTATTTAGAAACGTGTACCCGTTCACGTCCTGCACCAGCGCGCCATAAGGTATTATAGTGCCATAAGCACCTTTAATATTCCCTGTGACGTAAGTCGGTTGGGCGACGTGCCGTGTCAGAAAGTAAATGTTTGCCAGTGCGTCCTGAAAAACGCCCGCCGCCGTTTTGGGGTTTAGCTGGTTGGCCAGCGTGAGCAGCGCGCTGTCTTTCTGATTTATCAGGATTGCCTGACCGTCGATAAGCTGCCCGGCCGGGGTCTCGGTCTCGGTGTTAAGCAGCGGCTTTGTCGGGTCAACGGCAAAGGCTTTCTGCCATTGTTCAACCAGCCGCGCCCGAATAGTCGCCGTGTCTTCTACTACGATACCAGTATCCGGGTTAAATGTTATTGCCATTTTTTACGCTCCTTTCTTTAAATCTGTATAGTGACATTCTTACTGTTAAGCGTCGTTATCTGCACTTCACCGCCATCTATGCGACCCTCGTTGTCATAGTCTATGGCGACTTCTACATCCGTCACACCGTATATCTCACTGACGATATCTTTTATCCTGCTTCTAAGCACCGACGCCGATACAGAAGACTTTTTGCCAAGCGTGATGTCAAAGTACGGAATGCCGCGCGTCATATCTAGCGGCGCGTCTTCGTAGAACAGGCGGCAGGCGTTGGCTGCGTTCTGTGCGACTGCATAGTCGCCCGATGTAGTGGCGATATTCCCGGCGGCGTCGACAGCTACATCCCATGCGTTATTAAGATACAGCGTATAAGCGATAGGGTCGGTGTTCGCGTAAGGGTTGAGCACTTCCTCATACTTACCGCTGACAATGATAGGTTCTGTTACTACTGGCGGGACTGGCTCCGGTCTTGGCGGTTCCAATACTTCAATTTCAAGCGTGTACGTGTTTTCGTTGTCGATTGAGCTTTGAATGCCCTCGAAGCGGAAGGGACCCAACACGGCCGGGGCCAGCTGCTCGAATGTAAACTCAAGCGTCTTTTCATCGTTCATACCATCACCGCCTAGCTGTTTTTGCAAAAATTGATAAAGTCTTCCGGCGGATTGGTGATATAGTATTCTCGGCCGTTTTTGGTTTTAATATAGTAATGGTCGAGCTTTAACTTTTTCCCCGCCTTTTCCGGGTTATCGTGATAAAACGTTTCTTTCAGCTTGAATACATCAATGCCGCCGTCAGCTGTGATATACGCTTTAAGCTCGTCGATATACTCCAGCAGCTCCGGTTTAATCATTGATATTCACCGCCTCAAAAAAACGATTAAACTGCGCCGGACTGAACGCGTCAATTCTCATGTTTTCCGTATCCAGCGTGATATAGTCGCCAACTCTGATATGCGTTCTTTCCAGCTCTAGGCCGCAGTTCTCGAAGTGGTCAAGGTAAAGCTCTGGACCGATGAAAAACAGCTCGTCACGTTCAAACGCCTGCTGCACCCATTCGGGGCAGTAGTACCCATCGGAGTTTTTCAAATCCCCGTCAAACTGATACGCCTTGAACCTCTTAGCCAGATGATATAGTTTCTCCATTTCTGCACTCTCCCTAAATCGTTGTAGTTGTTTCGAGGTATTTAATAAGCAGCGTGTTTAATATAGTCTGGTTGTATTCCGCGCCGTCTGGTATGTTGATTTTTACATAGAAAAGTGTGTTGATGTCTCCTACCTGCGGAATGTTGATAGCGTCGCGCCATACCATGTTATCAGGCGACAGCTTCACCCAGTCCGGATTAGTACCGGCCACGCTGATAGCTATTTCGTAGGCGTGCTCTCCGTTCGGGCAGCGCAGGGCATACGCTACCGGGTCGCCTTGTGCGCCCTTTTCCCCTGCGTACTTTAGCGGGTTCGTCGTTGATAGCAGGGCGCCGTCTGTGGCTCCGGCGGTGACTGTCCCGCCATAAAGTCCTAGTTGTGCCATTGTCAAAACCTCTCTTTCTTCGATATTGGCGGCGCCCGCACTGGCGGCACCGCTCCCAAGTCGTGAAAAATTTTCACAAGTTCATTGATTTCTGGTTTTAAGTCTGCTATAATAATCACGGTACAACAAAACTTCTTATCTCGACGACACGGGGCGAAAAGAACTGTGTTTGTTTTGTGGCTTGCCACAGCTGGAAGGCGCCTGATTAGTTAGGCGCTTTTCTGTTTTTATTGTTTACATTATATCACACATTTGATATAATTAGATTGCAATCAAAATACATCACCTTTCTTAAATCAGTGACGCGATTTAGAAAACAAGAGGGCGGCCGCAAGGCTGCTTTTTTGTTGCCATTTCTCGAATGCCGATGTATAATATATATGAGCGTAAGCTCTCTTCTACCTACACCTTTTTCAATATATTTATTCCATCCTGACCCTAAAACAAAAAGACTGCCGAACGTTGGCAGTCTTTTTGTTTTGTCACTTTGCAGTTGCAATGCCAGCTGCGGCACCCAGCATAAAAGCCACGGCCATAAAGAACACTAAATTCATAATCATGCCGTTAGCTTTCAGAAGGTTAAAAAACTCTTTCATAGTATCAGCTCCTTTACGTGTTGGTTTAGTTAATTATACCACACGCAGCGGGGTTACTTTTTCCGGCTGGCTGATCCAAACACTGCTATCTGATACCAGATAAAGCAGCATTGCGCCGCAAAGATTAGTAACTGTGCTTCGTATTTTTCCATATGGTCATAACGGACTATAACCGTTGTTAAAAATATCTGACTGATAAAAACGAAACCGGTATCATTTTTACCTCCTCATAGCTTCTGCGTTGACCGCTGACGGGTTTTATTACAGGTTTGCTATAGTTTGCCTTTGTCAAAAAGTTTGGCGGCTTAAAACTCAAAAATGAATTTTCGCAACTTGTTCTTTAACTCCATTAGTAACGATGTAATAATCTGGCAGCGTTACACCTGCGTTTTTAACAAGCTTCATGTAACTTAAAACTCCACGAATACCGTCAATGTACATAAAAACTTTAGCTTCGTGTTCTTTGTCTGTATATAGTAGTTCAGTGCAATCATGGTTAAGGTCTCTAATATATCCCCGTTTCGGGATGTATATGTATAAAACATCCCGACGCTGGTTATATTCCCGTGCGTCTTCGTCTTCTGACTTTCCCAGCTTCTTCTTGATAAACTGGAAGGCCTTGACGCCCGCCATGACATACAGCGCCCCTATGGCTACTGTAACTATGACGTACAGTGGCGTTATAAAAACCAGCACTGCTAATTCCTGTAATTTGTCCATGCTTAATCTCCTTCAAGGGTAAACTTGTTGCCTACTGGTACTATGCGAACTTCTTCAACAACGCCGCCAGTTAGCTTAACTTCATCCAAAATATACTCTTCGCCGTTTTCATCCGTCCTTATATCGCGAACAATGTTGCACTTATGGCCTTCAAGCTCTATAACTCGCTGACCGCATTTGTTTTCTCTAATGCTTGTTACAAGGTACTTACGGCCTGTTATACAGCTAGCTGCAATGTCATTCTCTTTAAATTTCAACATCTTTTTCGCCTTCCTTTTATCACTGGCCATTTCCAAAACGGAAACAACCAGTTTGAGTAATAACAGGAGCAGGGCTTCTGCCCTGCTATGCATTAATTCATCGGAATAATGATAGAAGAAAAACTCCTGTCCCTGCCGTAGCCTGTCCCATATTGGGCAAACTCGTTGCCCAGTTTGTCGGTTTGAATTGCCCGCGTATAAGTTCGCTTCCTGGTTACAAGGCTTACCAACAATACCTGCGGGTTATATTTGTTAGGGAAAATGTCTTTCACTTTGTAAACCGTGCCGCTATCGTGACGGGCATAACCGCCCTTTTTAAATTTTAGCATCATCTGCACCTTCCTTAATCGCACATTCTACGCCATGCTGCCAAAGCGCAGGCACGGTTTTTATGGATACTGTCTTTCACTTTTTGGCCGTATTGGTTGCGCACTATAAGGCGCGCTGTTCCGTCCTGTTTGTCCGTGATACTGGCAGTACAGCCGTATTCTTTATAGGTTGTTTTCATTTTTCTAACTCCTTTAATTAGTGCGGGGCAAAAGTCCCGCTGTTCATAACGTTAAAGCTATTGCTGCTTCTTTTTCATTATCGCCTGCCGCTAAACAACGTTCATATCTAATTAAGCGGCGTTCTTCTTGTATTTCTCTAATTGCCTTTAACGTTTCCCAGTCAACCAAAGCCCCAACGCAATACGCCTTTTCCATAAGGTTCTCAATATATTCAATTCGTCTATACAAGTCGCTCCATTGCGCTTTGGTGTAATAATCTCTAGGGGTTTCAGCCTCCAACACTTTTAGATGTTCATACATCGAGAGTAAATTAAAATGTTCACTTTCATTTACCCTGTATTTTTTCTTTTTCATGTCTAAACTCCTTTCAATTTAATTACTTCTGATTTCTTAAATACTCTCTTACCATGCAAATATTGCGGTTAAGCTGTTCGGCTGAAAACAATCTGCGGTTGTCAATCAGCTGGCTGGCTTTGGTTATGTTTTTCAGTGCCTTTTCCATTTCGGCCCTTACTAAACTTACTGCCTGTTTTTCTACCTCATCTGCTATTTTATGGTTATATCTTGCGTCCAGATAGTCATAGGCTTCCTTTAAAATTTCTTCGTACCATTTTATTTGTTTCTCGCTACCTGTTACCATGTGCTCGCCCCCTTTCTTTTGAGGCGTTTCCCTTACCTCTTGACTATATTATATACCCCCCTACGTATATTGTCAACACTTTTATTAAAGTATTTCAAAAAAATACAGGGCGTTTGCCCTGCTTACTGGTATTAATGGGGTAGTTTTTTATAACATTCTATGCACAGAAGCCCTTTTTCCTGCTGCCTTTTCCCGCATTGAGTGTATAGCCCGGCAGCTTTGAGTTTTTCCCGCCGCTGCTTTGCATATTCAAGCCGCCACGCCTTTGTTATCCGTGGTCGCTATATTCGTTTCTCCGTTATAATTTACTTCTACCTGTGCTGAACGAATAGGGCTGCCGCTGCTGTTTTCTACATGAAATTCAAGGCTTGCGTAAGTTGGTATTTTCCCCCCCGAATCTATTAATAGACGTCTAGTGAACACATTATGCACCCCTTTTATTTAATGTAGTCCGTTTTGTTTGGAGTTTTAGTATTTATGGACTTTGAGTAGTAAATACTGATATAACCGCTTTCCGTGCCTGTTTCGCTGTTCGTCATAACTGACAGGGTGTATTCTGCCCCACTTGTTACGCCGATATAAATATCGCCAACAATCCCTTCGTATCCGTATGCTTCCAGCCACCAAACGCCAGTTTTAACCGAATGGACGTCAATTTCTACAAATCCTTCGTTTTTGTGGTAAACATCGTAAAAAACTTTTACAACGTTACATCCCTCTGGAATCTTAATAGTTACCGTTCCCGGGCCGAAGCCATTTAAAAGCAATGTATCTTGGTCGGGTAGCTCCGGAACAGGGTCGCTACCCCCCCGGGATGTGCTGACAAGCAATCGACGATTAAACATGTTGTTTCTCCCCTCTCTAGGTTATGTTGGCCGTTATAGGCAGCTTTTCAATCTCGACGTTATAGCCGCAGTACAGCACCTTGCAGGGGAAAAAGAACACGCGCGTCCGCATTGTCTGCTGCCAGATATAATGATTGAACGTTATAACCGCGCCCGCAGTGTCAAGCGTCCTACCGTTGTCGACGTTGGTCAGGCGCAGCGTCCCTCTCGCACTGGTAGCGTTGGTTGACCAGTTAAAATAGTCTACCCTGTACCGTTGCCCAGCAGATACCGCTACTACTTGGCGATACAGTCTGCAGTTGTCTTCCCGTGCTGTTTGCACGGGGTGCCAGTACAGCCCAAGTCTAGTAACGTTTTCGGGTATCTCAAAAGTCGGGTTATACTCCGTATTATTGCCCACCCATTGATTACGGATAGGCACAAATGACGCTTGCGGAACGTCTACGGGTACAGGCACTTCCCCCCCGCCTGTTATAGCGAACAATCTGCGGTTAAACATAGCGTTATCACTCCTATACAAATTCCATTACGCAGTCTACTAACTGATGATTGTGGTCTACAAACCAGCTGGCTATTTCGTTAGAGGTAAAGCCGCCCTCTGGACCGTAATACTTGCAGGCATGGCACCAGCCGACGTATTTAATCTTAAACACATTCACCACTCCCAGTTGTCAATTATCGCTTTACAACTCAAAATCGCCCATTATCTCTAGATATCTTCAAATATCGCCCGATTTTAAAGATATTCGGCAGATTGCTTTACTTTTTAAAGGTTTCTGTTTCCAGTAGATAGGCGATACCGTAAATCACTACAGCCGCAGCTGTTATAAAAAATATGTCCATCATGCACCTATTATACCAAAAATGGCCTATTTTGACATCTCGAAAATTGAAAATATCAAAATAGGCCATTTTTACCATTTCATCTACATAGATAATTTTGAGGTATTTATGCATAATTTCCTGGACTTTTACCAGCAAATTATGCACACAGCTTAAACAGGGCCGCCAGAGGTTCCCGAACCTGTATCTACGCCAGTGTGCCTGTGCGTACCAAATTCAATGCCGCCAATAGAAGCGCCCGTTGTTACATCAAGACGCTGCTGTGCCTTGATATTGCCCTGTACGGTCAAGTTGCCCGTAATGGTAGTATTACTATCTATCAGGGTGTTAGCCGTGCTCACAGTGACTTGTGACGGTCCTGTGATGTTGATATTGCCGTCCGGAAGGACTTGAATATAACAGCTTGGCGTTTTGTTCAGGAAGCCGCCAACGTAAAAGCCATCAGAGATATCAAACATCCGGAATGTACCCGGCTGCACCGGCTCGGTGATACCTACATCGACGTTAGAAACATCCTGCTTGGCGAATACTGCGAGGCCGATATCTCCAACAACCGGGTCGCAAATCACTGCCGCCGCGCCGCCCTGAATGCGCAGATACGGCAGGCTGTACATCTGCGCTGGCTGTATGACGTTGTTTTCCGCGTCCATAGAACAAGTTAAGGGCAAGACGTCAACTCGCCCTGTGGGGGCAATTCCGCCCGCCTCAACGGCCTTTACAATAACCGGGAGTGCCGTGTAAAGGTTGCCGCCCATAAACGACCGAATAAAGTAATCCAGCTGGTTATATTCCGAATTCCCGGAATACGGCGTCCGGGTCGATTGTACAGCGGTCGGGTTACGCTGCTGCTTAACTGGCGTAGTTGGCATGTCTCCTCACCTCTCTAGCTATACTGATTGTTCTGAACGAATACGGCTGAAAAAGTGCTGTTCCATGCCGCTGTAGCGCTGGTATAAGCTTCGAGGTTGTGCGTAACCTTCGTTACCTTCCAAATTCCCGACGCTTTGGGCACCTCGCTGCGCACGTCTATCAGGCCGCCGATGTCGATGTTGTTATCAAAGATAGACGACCACTCTAAGCCGTCCTGCGTGAAAGACGGGTAGCCGCGGCCGCCAGTTTCGGCAGAGATGACAACGGCGTTGCCCGTCTTGTTCGCCCCGCTTGGAATAGTCGTAACTGTGCCGTTTTCAATGAATACCTCGCAGTCAATCATTCTGGCCAGCTTGTATATCTTCTGAATCGGGCTGCCGTTTATCGTGGTATTCGATATCTGGCCAGATACGCCCTGATTTTGATAAACGTACTCTGCTTCTGTGGCGAACTGCTGGAACAGTGATGTAACGTCCGCCCGGCCCTTTATTCCTGTCGGTTTAGAAGGCAGCAGGGCGGCATAAATCCCGCTGGCCGCGCTGACGCGAAACTTAACATCAGGTGTGCCTGTGTAGTCCGCCCATGCAAGTGTAAACTCGCCTTCAAAGCATTTGACCATATTCCCGCCGTTGGGGCCGACTTCGACAAGAATTAAATTCTTCTGTGACTGCTGTGGCATAAAGCCTAAAGTAGTGGCGGTGGCCATTACGTCCGGCGGCAGGCCTGCTATCCATAAATCAAGCGTCGTTTTGTCGTCGCCGCCCGGTTTAACAATCGTCGCCCCGGTGGCCAGTCCTTCAATGGTGATAGTATTGTTCCCGCCTGCAAACGTCCCCTGCCGAAGTGTGATTGTTGTCCTAATTGATTTTTGCGTAAAGCTGCCCATTTTATGCAATCTCACTTTCTAATACGTAAACCAGCTTGTAGCGTGTACCTATCTTTTCCAGCTCAATTTGGCTGTTATGGCCGTCTGTGTCGACAAACATCAGATTGCCGCTGAAATTTACTTTTGGCTGTTGTATAATCCACTGGCTACTCATACATATAGCGCCACGGCAGACTATATCAGTACCAACATCAATATCGGCAAACAGCCACCCATAACGCCAGTACAGCCTTATCTGACATATCTGACCGCCAAGAGTAACGCTGAATTTCTGGTCGGGTATAGCAGAAAGCGGAATAACCTTGTATCTGCTGTTATCGGGATTAGCATTAAGCGCCATATCTCCACCGCCTTACCATGATTTTACAATAGCCCCAATGTCATAAAGCGTACTTGTCAGCTCGTCGTTACCGTCTTCGGTGTTCTTGCTGCCCGTGTTCTGCGTTGACGTGTCACTAGGATTTTCGGCATCGCTGGTAGTAATCGCACCGCCCCCGGAGCTTACCACAACATCAGAGTAGCTGCTTTCAACCTCGCGGACTTCAATTAAAGCAAGGTCTACGATAAGCTGGCTTGTAGCGCCGTTTTCTTCAAATTTATACTCATAACTCAACAAGTTCAGGTTTTTGTATTCGCGCAGCGGCGTGACGATTGAAAACGTCTCTGTGCTGGTCCGCAACGCTTCCAGCGTGTCAAGCACCTTCTGCAAGTCGGCAGGGCTTTTGCTGGACTTGGCCAGCGTAACCGTACCCTCAAACGGCATAATTGTTTTATTATAGGCGACAAAGTAGCCTTTTTCTACCGGGTCGTAGGTAACATTGCTGTCGCCTTTAAGCCGCCAGCCAAGAAAGGTCGAAAAGTCAGTTAAGGTAGTACCGCGGGTATCCGCAAGCAGCCAGTTTGACCATTCGTTTTTTAGAAAGTCAAGTATCTTAACTGTCATTAGTCGTTCCCCCTTGTCCCGGTGGCAGTACCCCAGTACAGGCCGCTGTTTTTATTAATGCCTTTACCAATGTCGGCGGCTATGCCGTCTGCGTTGGTTGCTTGGGTGTGAATATCAATCTTGCCGATTTCAAGCGTCTTACTGCCGCCAGCTCCGGCACCTGCCAGCTGCGGCGTGATAGGTGTAAAGAACTGCTCATATCGGCCGCCAAGAAAGTCTTTAACGCCGTCCAGAGAGGGCAAGTTATCAATAATCTTTTTCAGAGTGTTCCAGGCGTTTTCAAGCGGCGTAATAAAGTAGTCGTTGATAAAACCGCCTATGGCTTTAAACACATTCATCGCTCCCACGCCCAGCATGGCTATAAAACGCAGTAACTCTAAAACTCTTATACCTAAATCTTTAAGGATATATTTCAGAATTTCCCAAGCTATTTGAGCAGCAGCCTTCAAGAAGTCCCATGCGCCTTGAATAGCCGCCATTACTTCCTCGCCCGTGCCTAGCGTTTTCCATAGGTCCTCAAACTGGCTCTTGCCGCCCTTGGCGTAGACGTATAAATCCTCTAGTATCAGGATAAGCCCGACAATGGCGGCTATAATCCACGTTATAGGATTAGTCATAATCGCTACAAACAAGCTCCACAGAGACGGCAGGACTAAGGCGCCAATGACCAGTGCTATACCGGCCAGCGCGATTTCAAAAGCAAGACTGTGTTTCTGGATAAAGGCAAATGCCGAAGTCATTGCTTTGGCCGCTTCTGTCAGAACTGGCGCAAACAGCCGCATTACAGGCAAAAAAGACATGTTCAGAGTTCTAGCGAATCTGTCCATAGCGTCGTTATAGTTGGCGGCGATAACGGTATCCTCTTTTTGGAAAACGCCAAGTTCCCGCTCGTACCTGATAAGGTCCTGCATACCTTTTTTGCCCATCTGTAGCAGGCCTATCGTACCTTCATCCAGCTGCAAGCGTTTCAGCATACCGCCAGAGGTCTGCCTGTCCATACCCTCAATAGCTCCGGCAACGTCGGTCAATACGTCGAACACGTCACGGGCTTTCCCGGCGGCGTCAAGTGTGGAAACGCCCATGCTTTCAAAAAAGGGCAGCAGTCTGCTTTTTCCGGTTATGGCAATTCTTTGCAGCTCACTGCCTAATCGTTCGGCCGTGCCATAGAACGCCTCAACGCTGCCGCCAGCAAGTTTAGACGCCGTGGCCCATGATTGCAGCTTCGGCACGTCTGCGCCTATGCGGTCAGCTATCTTGCCAAGTTCATCCGCAACGGCCGTCAGGTTTTTAACCTGCGACATTACAAAACCAACGGAAGCAAAGGCTCCCAGTTTTGCAATCGCGCCTAACTTTATCCGGTCGGCAAAGCTGCTGACTTTGCCCTCGGCCTGCTTTAGTCCTTTATCTAGGTCAGTATTATCCATTTTGACGGCTATCAGCAGCGAATCAATTATATTAGCCATAGTATACCGCCTTTACTTCAATTCTTGGACTTGGCTTTTTTCTCCATGTCCTTGTACATCAGGTTCTCGTTAATGTTGTTGATATAGATTATCTCGCACATGTCCAGCAGGTCCTCATAGCTGTAGTAGGTTTCAAGCTCTTTGAGGGTCGCAAAGCGCTGTGATATCACCAGCGCGGTCATGTTAGATACGTTTACGTATTTTTTGAGAAAACTATATCTGCCGGCTTGCCCGTCGTATTCGTCGGAGACTGGCCGGCGGCTAGAAAAAAATCAAAATTTAATTTAAACGCTTCAACGCGCAGCTTCCACAGTACCCGGAAGTCTTCAATAAATCCGTCTACCAGTTCGGGTGTGCAGGGTGTTTTGACGCCGCTTGTCGGCACATAGGAGCAGCAGGCGAGCAAATCGTCAAGCACTTTTTCCGCGTCGTCTACGTCAAGCTTTCCAAGTGATGTAATTATACTGCCAAAGTCTAAGTCTTCTAGTTTTAATTCGGTGATAGGTTTCCCGTCGGGGACGTTGATAGAAGTAGCAAAGCCGCCGTGAAGCAAGAGGGATAATGCCCGCATAAGCCAGCGCTCTTGCTTCTTGGCGGAAAATTGCGTAATCTCAAATTGAAGGTCGCGCCCTTGTCTTTCATCTCTCACCATAACAGTAATTGTTTTTCTCATTTTTCTTCTCCCTTATAGCTCCATTAGATACATTTTTCAAAGTCGAACGCGAAAGTCACAGGGTCTAATACCTGTTTTAAGTCCGGCAGTCTCTTTGCCGTGGTCAGATAGCCGTTGACATAAGTGTATGTCTTGGGCATAGACTTGATGTTGATAATCAAACTGACCTCGAAGGGTGTCATTTGATTTTCAGACGCCGCAATCAGCGCTTGAAAATATGGCAGTGACGGGCTAGACGGTTCGATAGTGATATGCACCGTCTTTTTAGACGGAGTGTAACCAGCGCTCAACTTGCCATCGACGCCCATTCTGGTAACGGCCAGAGTTTCCTCGTCTTGGTTGATTGCTTGGTCGGTGGCGAATCCCTCAACAGCAAAGCCGACGGGGAAAAGGTCATTAATAATCATAACCGCCGTAGCGTTAGCAGATGTGATGTTGCTGCTCATAGTCTAGTTTCCCCCTTTATACTACCGCTGTAAGCGGGAATTCAATTTTATTGACGCTGCCGCCGTAGGTGTACCATACAGAAATGTTTGGCGTTCCTCTGGTTGCCCTTACTTCCGGCGCCGGGTCAGTTACCCTAATGACAAAACCATTAGTATACAGCTCGGTGCTGATGTCCTCGCCAGCTTCTTGGTACAGCTGCGCTTTTTGCGCTTCGGACAGTTTAACACCGGGGTCGATAACGCCATTTTTGAGCGCCCTGTTAATCGGGTCTGTCAGCCATGCTTTAATCATGGTATAGCCACGGTCTACATACGGCAGGCGTTGAGTTTGCTGCATACCGTTCAGGCAGGCAGTCTGCATAACGTTTTGCAGCCAAATCATATTGATGTAAACATCAACGAAGCCATAGCTGCCGCCACTCATAGCGCCATCGTAGAAGATGTTGAACTGCTCACTTCTGGACGCATAGCGGCCGTAGAAGTTGACTTTGTTGTCCAGCAGGCTTGCCTGTGTCTGGTCATCGGTGCAGGTCGGAGCAAGTCCGCTCTGTGTCTTGAACGCCCAAGAGATAGCACCCTGTTCACGGTTCCAGTCGATAGAAGCCGCGCAGCTCATAACGAACACAGATACCTCGCCGTTATCGTAGGTATTAATAGTTCCCTCATAGTCGTTGAACGCCAGCTGGCCGGGCAAGGAAGAATCACCGCCAGCTACTTGCCCAGCGTCCATGCTATATGCACAGTAAAGGAACTTGTTCAAATTGCTGTTGCTCCACGCTGCCAGTTCTAAGGCTTCTGCTGTGCTTGCTTGGTATACAGTGGTGAAGCTTACCCAGTTTTCAGACTGTTTAATCGCAGCATTCATAGTTTGGGTAGGTGTCATTGCCGCAGTACCTTGACTTACCACAGCACCAGCAGCGGCAGTAAGGCCTAAAGCAGTGGCTACGTCTGTTCCCAAAGCTTCTACGTTGCTTCCATCGGTCGCATAGGTCACGCTGGAATCGTTCCCCGTAGTGTTAGAGACGATGCGATAGTTTTTCTGGTTGGTGTTGAAAGTTACCGTTGTGCCGGTTACCTTTGCCTGAATCAAACCTGCGATATCGCTTTGAGTTTTAGCACTGGAAAAGTCCAGCCCGGTTACGGTTTTCGGCTTACCGTCCACAGAGATAGTAAATCCGCCCTTTGTGATTTTTTGCAGGTCGGTTACTCCCAGTGCTTGGCTGCCTATTAAGGCGCCTGCGATAGCTTTATCCGCACGGCGGAAGAAATAAAGCGTGTTAGGTTTCTTGCTGCTGTTCGTGAAGCCTAAGAAGTAAATAACCGCAAGACGATACTCGTCGCTGTCATAGCCGAAGTATTCGCCTACTGCCTGCTGGCCAGTAAAGCCCATAAGCAGCGGATATGGCATGATAGCGTTTTTAGTAAGCAGAACGCCAGCAAGTTCTAACTCTGTGGAACCAGATGAAATAACTCTTGGCGTGATGTTTACAAGTCTACTTGCAGGAATAGCCATTTTTTAGATACCCCCTTTAATTAGTTTGTTGGCGGGTGATGTACGTCAACATTTTCCAGTCTTGTCACGCTTGCCCGCTCGAAGTATTCAACCTCGATAGAATATGTTGACCACATAGACAGGTGTAGTTTGACTTGAAAGCGGTTGATAAACTGATTAGTGTCGTCTACGTAAGGCAGATACACCATGTTTTCAGCGTACAGCAGGCCAATGTCATAGTTATTATGAAAAAAATCGGCCGCATAGGCGCTACGGCTCAAGGTTTCTAGTCCTTCGGCCCTGCTCCGTGAACGGTCGATATCGGTGTCGCAAAAATCAACAGTTACAACGTATTCCCGTAATGTGGCCGTGATAACGTTACCTTCCGGGGTAACTTGGCTTTCACCTGTGTTTGTCCCTATACGGCGCGTCTGGCTCAAGTAAAACAATGTGTGCTCCCGTTCATCGCCGGGTAGCGCCATGTTGTTCTGGTTGCCCTCAAACACGCGCTGCGGGTCAAGCGTCGGCCGCATGTACTTCAACAGAAACTCGGTAACTGCGACGTTTATTTTTTTTTCTACATCAGATACAGGCATTTAGTTTCCCTCGCCTTCGTCGGGTTCTTCCGGGTCAGGCTCTGGCTCCGGCGCTGGCCGTGTTTGTAGTACCGGCGGCGTCACAAGTTGGGTGATTTCAAAATTCGCCCACCCTGCATGTGCTGACCAGTCTTCAAGCACTTTGGAGATGTGCCAGTAGGTCCCATCTTCGCGCTGGATGATATCACCTGTCCTACATAGCGGCACCCGCGATATACCGTCTACGGGCAACGGTTGACTACTGTCAACAAACATCTGCTCTGTATGCGGCATATCGGGCACGTTTTCGCTATGGTCAAGGGAGTTTTCAGCGTTCGGCTGAATCTGCGCTGCAATCGTGATTGGCTCTTTATAGTACGGCGTCACTCTCCCATACGCCACAGCCTGCCCGTCAGACTGATAAAGAGTAACTGTCTCGTCCGGGTGTACCGACGTTATTGAACCTCTCACTATAGCATGTAAATTCATCCCTAACATCTGCTATTCTCCTTTTTATTTTTCGTTGGCAATCTGCCAGCTAACAGCATTAATCATTGTTGATGTGTCAATAAGTGCCCGTTCCGGGTTACTTACCCCTAAAGACTTCCCGTTTTTCATCTTCCGGCGTTTAGCCGCTATCGTAGCAGGCTTGTTAAGCCGGGGCTCTCCCGGCGGCCAGTTGCGAATAGTCATCTGCAAATCGGTACGCGCTGACGGTCCAAGTGCCCGCAAGGCTCGAACAAATATGTCCTGCTCGATAATGTGCCCCTTGAAAATTCTTTCAAGGAAGCCCAGCCAGTCCTTACTTTTTTCCTCGACGGTCTTTTGCATAAAAGGCCGTTCTGGAACGCCGCCAAGACCCACATTTTGAATGTAAGCGATGTACGCTACACTTTTCCCGTCCGGGTACGTTGACCCCTCTGGAAAGCCTATTTCTAGCTGCGGGTTTTGCTTTGCCAATTGGCCGACAACTCTTTTAAAGTTGCCCAGCAATTCCCCGCTACCGCCGCCCGCCTTTAGCTCAACATGAAAGCCCATTGTACCAACGGCCCCCGCTGATATATTTTTGCATAAGCTGCCAAAGAAGGAAGCCGCATTGCGTCTGCGTGTACCAGTTTGGTTTCGCCAGCACGGCATACGAAACGGAAACTTTGCCTTCCGTCGCACTTGCCACGTTGCCTACTGCCAGCGGGCCGCGCATTTGCAATTCGGATAAATGACAGGTCATCAGTTCAAGGAGCTTTGCCCGCTCGTCGTAGTCTTGGACTGCTGAGGCGGGACCATTGTTGATTAAATAAGTGGCGGTATCGAAATTGTTTTCAATTTGCGCGTCCGGCAAAGTGATGAACGGATACTTTGCTTTAAAGTCTTCGAGGTCGAACTCAACAATGTTGTCTTCTCTAGACATAGTTAGTCCCCCCTATTCTACCGGGGTAACTGAACCTTCTCTGCCTTCTGGCCCTGCCATTTTGGCGGCAGGCTCAAAGCCATTTCTAAGCGCTTTGCGCTCGTCTGTTTCTGCTTCGACGCTATACTTGTCGTCTTTAGTAGCGCAGAACAGTAAATGTTCTTTGATTAGCCAAAATTCCGGATAGTTTTTGCAGAACCATTCCCAAGCTGCACGGGGGACGTTAGGAGTTACGCCATAAGCGCCGACAGGGTTAATGCCCTTTTCTTTGCCCCGTAAGTAGGCATTGTTCCCGTTAAGGATAATGCGTTCAATAGTGCCTTTAGAAGTCGGGATAGCAAGTTCCAAGTCCTGCGGATAGTTAAGACATAAGGTCACGGTATCAGTGGTATCAATAACAGCGCGGTTAGCGCTATTGATAGACTGTGCTTTGACCTTCTTTTCTTCCGCCGCTTTGGCTGCTTCTTCCGCCTGCTTTTCGGCTTCTTTAAGCGCCGCTTCATACGGTGTAGGCTCTGCTGCTTCTTCCGTGGCTTTCACAGCTTCGGCGGCGACCTCTGCCGCCGCTTCTGCTGCTAAGGTTTCTTGTGTTTCGGTAGCTACTTCTGCTGCTTGCGCAGCTTCGGTTTTTTTCTTCGTCAGTCTCGCCATTTTTCTTATCTCCCTTTACCCTAGATTATACACCAGTCATTGTAGCAACGGCAAACGGTCTGTATAAAATGCAGCCGTAGGAAGTGCCGACAAATTTCTGTTTGAAGCTAGAAGTTTCAGGCACTAAGCGCATTGCGCGCATTTTTTCAGAGAAACCGAATTCACCTGTAGGCTCGCCGTTAATGCTACGGCAAATGAGAAGTACAGTGCTGCTAGAGGAGTTTTCCAGTTCCGGCAGTTGAGCAAATTTGATGTTCGGGGTATAGCGTTTAATCATGTCCATAACGGATACGTTGAAGTCAGTTGCTTTACCCAGCTCAACAGCAGCGGAAGGAGAAGTTACAAGAATCAAATCGCTGTCGTTGCGGATATGGCCTAAAGAATTTTTAGCCAAGTTCTGGAACAACAACAGATAGTCTGCGTAAATTTCTTTAGTAGTTTTGAGCTTCCAAGTGTTACCGCCTGCACCAGTTCCCGGAGTGATAGCAGCCGGACGGTTAGGCTCGTTCAGCAGGCCGTAGATTTCCATGTTTTCGACGCCCAGCAAATTGTATTTGTTTTGAGCAATGTCGATAGTGGTAGCTGCGGCGCGTTGTTTACGTGCTGCTAATTGCAAACGTGCTTTAGCTGCATAGTCTAGTTCACGGTCGCCATAGCGGATGTTGGTTTGAAATACGTATTGTTGACGGACCGGATAAGTCGGATTGACGTCAGCCATTCCAGCATTGCCGTAGTCGGTGTAAGCTTCTACAGCTCCGGTGATTTCGTCGACTTCAAAACGTGCATAGGATGTAGTCCAGTCGCCTTTTTTAACCTCTGCGAAAATCTCGCGGGAGTTGCGAGGCCCGGTCAGAATCTCAATAACACGCGGGTCAAGATAAGATGTAAATTCTACAGGTACACCGCTGTTCGGTTCGGTTACCATTGCGGCGTCATAAGCCAAACGCTCAATGTCGGCGTCGTTAGCCATAATGCCACGAATTTTATAGTGGTCGTCAAAAACGAAACCTTTTTCGCGCATAAGTGCTACTTGTTGGTCAATGTTCATTGGCATTTTACTGTTCCCCTTTCTTTTTATACTTACGGTCCAAATCAGGAACCGCTAGAAGTGCTGGCAGGAACAACAGCCCCACGCCAATTTGAGATGATAATTACGTCGTTTTTAGAACCGGCTTGAATTACTTCAAAGTCAGTTTCTACGGCACCATCAACGGTTGTTTGTGCAGCTCCGGTTTTGATAGTACCGTCTGCCAGTACGGCAAAAACTTTCTGGCCGACAGTTGCGGTAGTAGTGGTGACAGCAAAGAAATCGCCTTTTACCTCTACAGATACAGGATAACCAACAGGAACAACATTAGAAGCTTCTACGTCAATTCCCAGCGGATTAGTGATTTCGCGCACTGCAAAGCCCAGAGGGCGGCCAGTGCCGGTAGGTTTAACGCAGCCTTCTTTACCTGCGTCAGCCCATACGAAGCCGCCGATGTTGCATGCAGCGCTAGCAACATAGCCTTTGGCGGTAGATACGATAGGGTTAATTGCTGCATATGCGCCCGGAATACCAATTCCGGGGTAAGTGTTTACAGTTTTCTGAAACGCCATTTTTTTACGCTCCTTTCTTATCGAACGCTGATTTTATTTAAGCCTTGCAAATAGTCCGGTACGGAGACTGCGGAATCCATAGCAACGCGGCCAGCGCCCCATTTTTCAGTTTGTTTGCTTCTGCGCAGTGCGTCAACCATTCCTTTATAGGCGGTAGGCGAATACTCGGAAACATTGAAGCCTTCTGCTTTGAGTGCAGCGGCGTAGATATCATCTGCGCTGTCATAAGCCAGCGGGTCGACTTTGCGGCCTAAGAATGCTTGACAGGTTTCAGCGGCAGCATTGCGTTCGCGGAAACTTGCTTCAATTTTTTTACGTTCTGCCGCCAAAATGCTAGGCAGTGCGTCTTCGGCCAAGTATTTTTCTTCGCCCTCGCGTTCGTGGTCGCGGTCGATACGTTTCGGGTCAGCTTTTTCGCGTTTCTCGCCGTATTTAACGCCCATTTCAAACGCTGCTTTGAAAGCAGGGTCTTTCATTTTTTCAGAAAGTTCGTCGTCTTCTCCTAAGGCTTTTTTCATGCCTTCGCTTTCATGTTCTTTATCCAGCTTTTCGCGTTCGCCGGGTTTCTTTTCCAGTTCTTCACCATATTTGACGCCTTCTGCAAAGGTCATTTTGCCTTCATCGTCTTTGGCGGCTGGTTTGGTTACAGCTTCGGCGGCTTCGTCCTCTGCTTTGGTGCCTTTCAAGCTAAGCAGGAAAGCACGGATTTTGTCTTTAGCGGCAGCTTCCAAGCCGGGGAAAAGCTTGTCAGTGATTTCGTCAACGGTTGCGTTTTCGTCGATATCAACACCAACATCGCGGGGAGAATATCCGCCCTCTACTTGCGCTTCGACCACTTGAATTGCTTTGAGTAAGTTGCCCAATTCGGTCTCACTCTTTTCAATTCCTAAATCAGCGTCAGCTGCAAGAACAGAGTGCAAAGCTTTTGCGCGGCGTTGTTTAAAGCGCTGCACTGGCTCGGTAATTCTAAATTTTGCCATTTCTTTTAACTCTCCTTTCGGGGTATTGTTTATAGCTAGCCCAGCGGGCATACTATCGGCAACAGCCACGTCGGAACCAGCTCGGCCACGTGGCACAAGGGCAACGTGGTTACCCTTGATATCTCTCATTATAAAGTCATACGCTACGCCGTCAACCTCGCCCGGTGTGAAGTCAGGCGTGTAACGGTAGCTGCATGAAAGCTCCTTGAACTCTCCACGCTCGATTTTTCCAATCGCGTCAGCGTCCTGCACTGATATTGTGTTTCGCAAATACGGAGCGTCAAACGTGGTGTCTGTCCCGGTAGCTCCTACACGGTGCTCTTTCTGCGGCTCGTCTGCGCTGTCAAAGTGGTGTTCAAGCAGCAGCGGCAGGCCGTTGAAAGTCTCGGCCGCTTTGGCTAGCTCGTCCGGGTCACGGTATCCGTAGTATATCCCCGTGGGGTTAAGTCCCAGTTCGGCGGCTCCGGGTATCTCCCGGCCATAATAAGGATTGATACAGGCTTTGGATATCGGGCAGGCTGATACGTGCAGATATCCGTTATCATCTATCCTTCGGGCTGACGGGGCAGCGTCGAAGGTCAAATTGTTATCTTTTTCCACTTTATCACCTCTTAACTTGCATGAATAATTTTGAGGTATTTGTACGGCTTTTCACGGCATTTTATCCGCAAATTATGCACACAGTTTAAACGGTGTAAATCCTATCCCCGGGGGGTGGGTCTACCTCAAATCTACATTTGCTTTCTGCTACAGTACGTGTAAATTCAATACTTTTCTCCCTTATTATAGCAGAAAAGTGTATATTCAAAGTCCTGTAGTACGTATTTACTAGGTTTCGAGCAGTTCGCTGATGTTTGGTCTGTAAGTGCAGCGGCAGTAGGGAAGCTCGCCCGGTTTCACTTTTTTGCCTACCTCATAGTCAAACAATCCCTCGTCCAAGTCGAATTCTTTGCCGTCCATCTCCTCATGTGATTTACGGCTCGTTTTCTCGCCCGGAATATGTACCCATGTGCCAGTTTTTATACCCAGCTCCCGGGATTGGGCAAGTTCTAGCTCCTGCGTGGCCTTGTTCGTCTGGTCCATTGCAATCAGCTGCGCCTTACGCTCTGTAACACCTTCAATGTCTAGCAGCGTTTGATAAAGGCTTGCCATATCCCGGCCACGTTTGGCGCTTTCATACACGCTTTTGATGATTTTATCGAAAAATGACGGGGCAATAGTCCTAATAAGGTTTACATTCCGTTCGGCAGCTTCTTCTAGTATGCGTTCATAAGCTGGTGTTACCGTGAATTTAATCGCCACGCCTACCCTTTTTAGTTCCGCCATTAAAGCCGCCCTGTTGGTTTTATCAATCTTGTTGATAAAGCGTACAGCCGCCCGTTCTGCCCGCTCCCGATTGAAGTCCATAATGTACTGGTGGAATTTCCGCCGCAGTACCGCCAGAAGCTCGTCAAGGTTTACCTCTTGCCCCTCAATGGTGATATCATACGCCAGCTGGTCGCCCTTGAGAAATTTCTTGTAGTTCTTCAAGACATAGGGGATAGCTGTTTTCATCATGGGGCGGATAATGCGGCGTATCTCGCGGGCATAGCTTTGCTGTATGCCTGCATTAAAGACGTGTGGCGGTAGAAAGGTCTGCCCTCGTCTTGTCCTTCTGCGTCTGGCCATTTACTCACCCCTGACTGCTATTCTCTGGCGGCGTGACGTTTTTTAACAGCTCTATCATCTCGCTATAGTCTGCGCTTGGTTCTTCTGTATCTTCTACATCAAAGTTAGCCATAAAATGGTTGTAAGGGCTATTATCACGCGTTTTAAGCTCCTCGCGTACTTCCTCTGGTGCCAATGCTCCCATAGCTATATAGAGGTTATCAGTTTCGGCTTGAGTGCGTCGAAGTGTGGCCATTACTTCCTCACTCTTTTCAGAGAGTGGGTTAAATTCGACGCTGATACTTTCATCAATTTCGCCGTATTCAATGAGTTGCAGTATCTTTACCAACCGTTCAAGCGGTTTTCTAAGCTGCCTTTCCTGCTGGCTGCTGATGTGCTTGTAATGGTTTTCAAGGTCGCTTTCCCCTGTAGCGTTCATGCCCTGCGGGGCGATACCCCACAGTTTAGTTGCTGGCTCCTGAAACATAGCCGCCACAAACTCCATTGCCTGCGATACGATTTCACGCACGCCTGATAAAGCTGTGATTTTAACGTCTACTTCTTCCTCTTCCTTGTCGATAAGGAGCACGCCGTCATTGTTCCGATTTTTGGCAAAATGATTTAGCCGGCGGTCGATAGACGCCCAATCAGCACCGGAGAGAATTTGTGCGTTGAGGTTAGTTTTGAATATGGTCAAACTGAATTTAGTAAGCAAACGCGCTTCTGCTTCCCGGCACTCGGTAAAGTGAGAAACTACGTCTAAGACGGTTTGCGCAAGCGGAATACCGAAAAAGTTATAAGCAGGTTTCAGCAGCGTAGGCAGCTCGTTTTGCGAAAAGTATAATACCCTGCTGCGGTGAATAGGTACGCCCATGACAAACCATGTCTGCGGATTGTAGTAATTCTGGCTCATTGGGTTAGTAGAATCATATTCCCCCGGCGAGATATTGAAGGCTTCCAGCAGGCGCAGACCTTTGATTTTCTTACCTAGAAGGCCATCGGCGGTAAGCGGTATCGCATTTACTAAGTCTTCGGGGCGCTCTCCTTCGTAGTCCATTCCTACAAGACAACCGCCCATATAGCCGTTGTTGCAGATAGCTTTATAAAACATATCTTTGACGTTCAGGCGGTTTAACTCCGATTCAAGAAATTTAATCTTCTCCCGGCTTTCTTCTTTTTCCGTGGTGAGTTTCCAGCCTTTTTCGGTCATTTCAGAGGCAATCATCTCTACGCCTGTCCTGATAAGTGGGTTTTGCGTCAGCGCTGTTAAATAGCCATAGCCAAGAAACTGCGGATAGACATTGTCGCCCAATACACGCATGGTGTGAAGTATCAAGCTGTGGCAGGCGCTAATAGCTTCATCGTTGGCGGCTTGTGCGTTTGCGTCCGGATTCCCCATAGTCTCCGGGATACCGAACATGGTCTGTACGTCTTCCAGTCGCGGTTCAATAAAGATGTTATTGTTGTTACCGCTATTAATGACGTTCAGCGCCTTTCTGTGCGTCTCATTTACAGACATAGGACTTATTACCCTACTTCTGTTTAAAAGCTCCGTACTGCGGATATTAAGCGGTTTAAACTGCTTCTTTTTCACTTTGTAATACCCCCTGATTATGAAATTCGCAAAGCGCCCTTGTTCTGGCATAAGTAGTTTACAGCGTCTATAGTGTGGTCGTTGCCGTCGGGATACGTCGCTATAAAGTTCCCGTTTTTGTCTTTTTTTAGTTCGTAGTTAGCAAACTCACGGGCAGCATTCGGGCAGCGGTTAGGGTCTATGACTATTCGCAGTAGCTCTTTGCTTAAATAGTCGTATCCAGCCTCACGGCTTCCGGGTCCCTTTTTGGCCGGTCTCACATTTATACCATAGCTTCTAAGCGTGTGCACGCTTCGGGGCTCTACATCTGATATTATAAGCTCATTTCCCGGGTTTTCTTCTCTTATGTGGTCTGCAAGCGTCCACAGCGGACACTGCACCTGATAATATTCGTTGTATATGTATAACGTTCGCCGTGCTGCGTCTAGGTTGCCGGTCATATACGCCAGCGGGTCATTAGCAAAACCAAAATCAAGGCCGCGTTTGATGTTGCCAAAACTCTTGATTTCTTCGTCCGTTATCTCACGCAGGACCAAGTTATTAAATACCTCGCCGCCAGTCCCGGTAACGTCGCCTAAAAACACATGCCGCCACCTGCGGGGTGAAAACTTACGCAGCGTTTCGGCTTCTGTTACAATCATGGGGCCTACCCATTCGGCCGGGCCATACAGGTAGTTACTCTTGTGTACTATCTTTTCAGGGGTCTTTTTCTGCGTCTCGACGTTTACCCAGCTGCTTAACGACTGCGGCGGGTTGTAGGTATAGAACACCCAGAATTTATCTCCACCACGCATGAACGATAAACGGGCGTTGTCTACTTCTTCCATGCCGTCATATTCTGCCAGTTCTTCAAACCATAGCACGGAATAGTAACCATTGGATACCTTAATCGACTTCAAGGTGTTGCTGTCGCTAAGTCCGAAAAAGTTAATCTTCTGGCCAGTAGGCTTATAGATGATTTCAAGCGGCGACAGTCTGGCGATGAAAAATTCAGTAAGTCCCAGCTTTTCTATAGCCCATAGCATTTGTTCATAGACCGTTTTTCTAAGCGTGTTATCTCTTTTCCGGATAACAGCTACATGCGCCGCAGGATTATTTATGAGCAGCAGTATGGCCACTATGGCGGTAAACGACGACTTGAAACTGCCACGGCCGCCGCATAGCCAGTAATATGTATATGAGTGCTGCATTACTGCGTGGTACAGGCCATAAAACGCAGGACCTATACAGTCAGTCAGCTTTATCTGTTTAAGCCTTGTCTCCGGTGTCTGGTTCTGGTTCTGATAATTCATCTTCTCCCGTCACTCCCATTTGCTCTGCCAGTTCCGCAGCTCTGCGCTCCATTTCTTCCTCGCTCATGGTCGGCTGGATAGGTACGCTCTCTGCCGCCGGAAGCGCCCCCGGAATATCAACGACTATCTGCGGCGTGATATTGACGTTCACAGCCTTTTCATTAAACAGCTTATGATATCTGGCCATTCCTTCCGTGCCTGCTCTGTGCAAGCTAAGGCGCTGCACGGTCTTACCTATTAAAACGTATTCTTTATCTGGTCCTTGACCTCTGGCGGCATAGTTTAGTGTCTCGATAGTCTCGACAAGCTCGCCGCGCATTTGTCTGGTAAGATTTAACAAGGTCTCGTTTGCATCGGCGATTTCTTCCGTTTCGATTTTTTCGCGAAGCTCATTAAGATACGTCTGTACCCACGGGCGCCGCAGTATCATATACGCCCGTTTAGCCGCGTAGGTATCGCCGTAGCCTGCCGCCAGCGCGCTTTTTTTCGCATTGAAGGTCTTCATGTACTCACGGCAGAATTTCTTTTCTTGGTCGGACGCTACGCGCACGTACCCCGGTCTGATTTTGGTTACCGTCGCTATATCCTCTTTAGGTGAGCCGCCTTTTTTGGTATCCTCTTGGGAGACACGTACGCGCCCCCTATGCTGCTTTTCTATCTTTTCTTGCTGCTCCTCATATTTTTCCCAGAAGTTGTTTTCTTCTTCCGGCGTCGAAGCGTCAAGGTTTACTTTTTCCAGCTCGGCCGCTATGGCTTCCGGCGTTATCTGCTGCGCTTCCTTTTTCTTTCTCAACATCTTCACCCCACTTTATTGTTTCACGTGAAACATCTGTCTATTTGTTACATTATAACACAAGAGTAGATATTATGAATATTCTAACTATATACATGGTATAATATTGTTATATAACTTTTAGAAGGCGGTGTTTGTAATGAGTTGGCTTTTGTATGTGTGCCTTGACCTGATTTTTACCGTGCTATGTTATTTAACTAACTGGTTTGTCGTCATTTTTGCTGATGAAAAAGGGCAGCTGCCTAAAGTATTCAAGCTGTGGCAAACCTACGATAATCCCCTTGATATCCGCTGGCAGGTGCTCGAAGTCGTCCCGAAGTTCCTGCGTTATGACTTCGACAATCACTATATTTATCATTACGAAATGAAAGGCGACGGCTATATGCGTCCCGGCTTCGTACAGCTCTGGTATAACGACTTCACCACAAAAGAACGCGTGCAGCGTTATTTCTGCCGCCTGCTGTGGCTTATGCGCAACAACGCCTACGGTTTTGGCTACTATGTCACCGGCCGGGCGGTAGACTTTTCAAAGGTCAAAGTATTGCGGAAAATCAAGGAACTTAACAACGAACAATGGTTTAGCTATGTTCCCGGCTTTCTCGCCCCGTGGTCCTTCTACTACTGCAAGCAATACTGCCCTTGGTTCCGGGTCCGCCTGTACCTCGGCTGGAAAATGAAGTTTCTCGACGATTATACGCAGGTAAACCGCTGCCAGATAGCTTTTTCGTTCAATCCGTTCAAGGGCCTTGAAGAAGATAGCACCGGGGGGGATAAAAATGAACTGTAAAACATATGAGCCGGGAGAATTGCGCGACCTGCTCGGTCTATCCGATAGCCAGACTATAGCGGACCAATTAGCCGCCATGTCAGACTTTTCAGCTTGCATAGGCTATAACACCTGCGCCGACGTTATAAAAGGCGTCAGAAAGGCGGATTTTCCGCCCTGTAGGGCTTACCTGCTGAATGTTGGGTCAAGATGTAGCGTCGTCGTTACTAATCGTCCTGACGGAAGTATGGTATACAAGCTCTACACCTGCAAGGACTTTGCCGAAGCAAGTGAATTTACGCACTCATTAGTTGATACTCTTTATATGCCCATACCGCGCCTGATGAACCGTATCAACGAGCAGCTTACATTTATCCCCCATTCTAACCGCCTGAACGTATCAAACAACAGCTATAACGTTCTGGTGACTATTACCAACCGCCAAAACTGCACACTGACTGTCACGGACAACAATGTCGACGATATCCCCGAAATGCTGCGGGAATATGATATCACCATTGAGCCGAAACGCCTGACCAAGTGCCGCAGCGTTATAGCCTTTTACCGGGAGTTATACGGCTATAGCCGCACGGAACTAAATGACTTGACCGGTATCAGTCCCACGACACTTGATCGCTACGAACGCGGGGAAAGGTCACTTTTAAAAACCAACGTCTATTATATTATGCTGCTGGCCCGCGTTTTTAACGTAACCGTTGACCACTTACTAGAAAAAGAAATCCAGCTTAATCCGCAGGCGCTGAAAGAACTGGAAGAAGAATACTAAAAAAGAAGGTTTCCACAAATGAAACAACTAAAAAATTCCGATTGTGTTTATATCGTTCTCGGCGGCAACGCCATGCCGCAGGAAAGGGCGGCGCAGTTTTGGACTAACGGCGGCCGACGTATTGGCCGCTACAGTAACAAAATGCAGGCCTACCGCCAATATTGCACCCTGCGCATACAAGAAGAATGCAGCAAGGCAGGTTTCTTCAAAGAGAAAACGCCGCTTCGGGCTGATTTATATTGCTTCCTGTCCGTGCCTGCGTCCAGAACAAAAAAGTTTCGGGAGCTGGTCGACCAGCGCGCAGCTTACCCCATAGTTAAACCTGACAACGATAACCTGTACAAGGCTATCACAGATAGCGCAGAAGGCGTAGCGTTCGTTAACGATAGCCAAATCATCACTACTACTATTCATAAGCGCTATACAAACGATAATCCGTTTTCTGTTCTCGTTCTTTCAGTCGTCGAAAATGACGAAGATAGTATCATATGGGACGTGTACAACAAGTTCAAGCGACATAAAAACGTGCTCGACTGACGGGCAATGTTTCACGTGAAACAAAAGCACTGTGAGAAATCCTCACAGTGCTTTTTCTATCAGCTTCTTACTTTATACCGGGAAACGTAGCCATTCAGGTTCTCTGGCGGTACTCCCACTTTGGCGGCAACATCTTTATAAATCATGCCTGCCCGAATAAGATTAAATATTTCGTCATGCAATTCCCGCCAAGGGTATATAGTACGCATTTTAAATGGCTTATACTCTGGATTTTTTTCAAGCTCCCTGAACTCGTTGTAATTTCTTTCATTGTCCTGCTCAACAACCGGGCACGTCTGTATTGTTGGCGGGGGGGCTGCCGACGCTGCCTGCTTTGGCTTTATGCAGTCCGCCGGGATGTAGTGAGCACCAAAAATGCACTCTGACAGGCCCAAAAACGGGCAGAAAACTACTCCTTCGTGTCTATGTAATCTAAAACAGTCTAAACAATTCCGCAATTTATAACGTTCCTTTCAAGGCCATATAGTCGCTATCGTATTCGAGTATGCGCCCGCGATAGCTGTTTTTTATCGGTGCTTCGGCTATAGCTCTGGCGATACGTTCGCTGTAGCCGGGGTTAAGGTCATATGTCCCGGCAGTATATGTATAAGCCGCAATCCATGAGCCACAAGTGTTGAAACTAAATTTAGGTTTTTTATAGCAATATGGCATATCCGGAAGCATGGCTTCTACATCCCTATAATTCCAATCAATCGGGCAATTACTGCATGAATCCGTGGCGGCACAGGCAAAGCAGTAACTTTCAGCCATCGGTACTATGCCGCCATTAATCGTCCATTCTGGCCAGTCCTTTTTATACTTCCGTCCGTGCGTGTCGGCGAGCCAGTTCCACATTCGCCGATGTAGATATCTGTAGAATACGCCACATGTTTTGCCGTCACGAATGCCGTTTAATTCAGTATATATCATTTTGCCCCTGTCCACAATCTACGCTCCCATTTATCGTGGTCGTCCCAGTAGTTTCCGATGATTAGTACATCTTCGATTTCTTTGCGCGGGAGCGGCAGACGCACTTTTGCCGCCGCTTTGAAAACGCCTTCAAATAAATCTAATTCAATGCGAAACAAGCATGTTTCCCCTTCGATGTTTTGGGTTATGTAGTCTCCGACAAACAGCGGAATGCGCGCAGAATTTAGGTTCTTTGCATAGACGCCTATAAATCTTTGGACTGTCAGCGGGTCTACTTCAATGGCGTACTCGCCGAAGTATATACCCATTGCCCCGGCCGGACTGCCGAAGGGTATCGCTCCCCGCTTTTTCCAGTTTTCGTAGTTTACAATATACAGTTTTTTGCCAAACTGTACCAGCTGGCCATAGATAAGAGTTGTCTCGTCCGTTATATCTTTTGGCATGGCGCGATAAAACAAGTCCGTCCGCTCCATGTAGCTTAAATACTCAATGTCTTTTTCGCTTATCTCCATACGTTCCCCTTCTTCCATATTTTTTAATCGCGTCTGTTAAAAACCGCTCTACTTCTGCGGCGGCAGGAAGGCAGCTTACCCCGGCAACAATTTTCATATTCTTATCCCACACAGTGACGTCCCACGGCGTCCACGGGCTAAAACGCTCGATAGGCCTATAGTAAACTACCGCCATAATTTCGCCAAGGTCAAGAAATGTCTGTATAAAAAAACGTGCGTTTACAAACTCATTTATGGCGCCGTTCATCAGCTCCAGCTCGCCTACCATATATTTTTTGTGCTTTCCCAAAGCATTATCTATGTCACGTTTATAAATGCAGATATGCCTTTCTGTAAGCAGCGTAAGCATGTTCAGTACCCCCTGAATTTATAGTAAAGCACAGCGGCGGCTATACTTACGGTTATAGATACGCCCCATAAAACAAAAGGTTCTGCCGCCATGTTATCCACCTCTCTTTACCACGTTGCCCTTGACGTCCAAAATCTGATATCGTTTCGCTTTAAGCCTGTTGACAATCAGCATTGCTTCTTTCATGCTTTCAAAATGTTCTATCATGCCGTCGCGGCGCGACAAGGCGAACGTCGGGCGGTTATCTTCTTCGATGAAACAAAAGTATCCTTTGCGGGGAATGTATAATATATAGCGTTCCCGCTTCTGCCCGACGGCTTTAGATTGCTGGCCGCCGTTTTTTGCGGTGGCCATGCGACCGTTGACATCAAATCTTGCCAGCAATACGCACGTGACGAGTGCCGCCAGTGCGGAGAATATCACAGATACTATAACTGTTGTCACACCATCCATATCGCACCATTGTACCCGTCTCTGTAAAACTTGTAATAAACAGGGTTTTCTTCGTTATCCGCTTTTTCGTTCTGGTAGTTTAAAATCTCCCTGACTTTGCGGACCGCCAAAGAAAAGAACTCATTATTCAATATCAGTTGACCGTCGATATTCTGGCATTTTTCACACAAAATGTTATCCAGCTCATTAATAAGCCATGTTTCATCTGGATTGGTGCTTAAAATGCCAACTTTGACCTTTTCGCCGCCAACGTAAAACTCTTTCTTATACACGTTAGTCATAACTCGCTTTTTGCCCCTTTCGTAGAAATATACGGTTGTTTTTCTTGCCATAGCTCACACCCTTTCTATGCTTTTATTGTACACCCCCCTCTGTATATTGTCAACAGTTTTATTTCGCCTTTACATAAAAAAGCCCCGGAAGTCCGGGGCTTTAGATTATTCGCATTCTTTTACGGGTTCTTCTCCTGCTTCTTCTACACATTCCGGGACAACAGGCATTTCGGCTGCTTGTTCCGGAGCCTGTTCATCTGGCATATCTACAATCATGGTAGCGATTTTATAATTGACTTTGGCCAGTGCGTCACGTTCTACGGCTGCCAAGATAGCTTTGTCCAGCATATCACGCGCTTTGATTAATTCCTCTGCCGTTATCCGGTCGGGTTTGGTAAGGATAGTTACCGCCGAATTCATGCAGGCATTTACGGACCATTCAGCCAAGCTTTGAGCTTTCAGGCTTTCTTTTTGGGTAGTCTGGTAGTTCTCTACAGATAATGCTTTCATGTTTTTTCATTCTCCCTTTTGATTTTATTTACAGGCCGCCATGATAACGGCCGCCGTGGCCACGCCAATAGCAATATTTCTTTCAGCTTTTAGCCGCCGCTGCTGCTTCTTCATTTCGGCGTTGTACTTCTGCAATGATTCGTTGGCCTTGTTCAATAAGCTTGCCGTCTCTTTCTGCTGCTCCAACGCCTTCTGCTGCTCCTGCTTGGATGTTTCCAGCTCGGTCTTTAAGCTCGCTGATTCCTTCTGCAATGCTTGCACTATGCTGTTCAGCTCGTTCGATAGCGCCAACAGCTCGCTGTAACGTTTCTGCGATAGCTGATTGCTGCTGCTCAATTCGCTGAATATCTGCTGTAAGCTCGTCAATTCTTCCTGCGTTATCGTTATCACCCGTCCGCCATCCGGTGACGTAGGCGCCGACGCAGAAGCCGACTGCGGCAGTGAGCAGATAAGGCAAAGCAGAATACAGATAGTCCTTAAAGCCTTTTTTATCCACACTATCCACAAGTTATACACACCCTTCTTCTTCATCACGGTTGCAAGAGGTTATAGACGTCGGAGTTATTGAAGGTATGCCAGATAGCTTTGCCGCGGATAACGTCGCCGCCGGGCTTCGTGTATTCGTCCGCCCCAAGGTCTTCCAGCTTTATCAGGTCCCAGCGCATATCAGCGTCGCCGCTATACAGGCCGTATCCGTCCATTTCGGCCCATTCGCTATGCGTCCGGAAGGTGTTCGCAGTCACGCCGAATGGGGCCATTTTTGGCGCGCATTTGGTAATAACGGCAACGATTTTTGCCATGGCGTCAATCTGTGCGAACGTTGGCGGCACACTGCCAAAATTGACGCTGCCGTCCCGGTAAATGATAGCGTCCAGACAGCAGCACATTGATACCCCTATGTTTCCGGTGTTGCGGCCGTAGGTATGCGCAAGTACGCTATCTAATGTAACGCCATTCGGCATTAATATTTCGCCGTCATCATTTATCAGTAGGTGATAATCATTGAAATACTGTTTGTATCTGCCAGCTGTCCAGTGTCCAGTTATGGTATGCGCTGAACACGCTCTAGCTTCTGCTGCAATGTCTGTCAGCGTTACCAGCTTGCAATCTTCGCGGCTTATCTGCATATCAATTCCCCCTTTTCGGAAACACTCTATCCAACATATAGTCAAGCACACGCTTGACTGCGTTAGCTATGCTGCTATAGCCCAGCTCAACTAGATTCTCGTTGATACTGGTCGTTTCGACCATAAAAATAACTATTGACACGCTTCCCGGCAGAATGTCGGAAGCGACTAGATTTATACCTAATGCGTGTATGGGCGGTATGACTTTGGCGGCATAAAAGGCTACTATGATTGTTGCATTGTAAAGCAGCATTTTTTCAAGTATGCGGCTAAAGCCCCGGCTTTCTAGGTAGCCTTTCTGCCATGTTTCACTTTTAAAAAAGTAACAAATAGCTTTTCGCAGGCTGATGTTTTCTAGCGGGTCTTCCGGCTGGTACGTGTCATAGATATATTTTTTACTTAAGTACACCCATTTAAGTTCGGTGTCAAATACTATCATCAGCTGCGCCAAGATAACGACGCCCCAAAAGTTCGGCCCGAAAGTCTCGTTACCAAAAGTCCATATCACTACGGCATATGCCCATATATCGACCTTTAAAAATCTATCCAGAACATATCTTATATTATTCCACGTTTCAGCCATGTTAAAGCCCCCTACGATTCTTTTTATTTATTATATCCTAGGGAGCTGCGCAAAAACAATTCGCAGAGGACTAGCATCAGAAAATGCAAATTACCTTGACCGCCACCCGCATTTTTTACACCTTAATTCAAAAATAGGCGGGTGACACAAAAGCATAAAAATCAGGCTTTAAGCTATGTTTTTCAAGCCACTTCATAACGGCTGCTGTTAATGTTTTTTCTAGTTCGGAACAGGCTTCTTCTGATATATCTTCTAGTTTTAGCCAATCAGCAGCAGCAATTCCTGCTATCTCGTCAGCTTCAATTTTTAGAATATCCAATACTGTTTCTGATTGTGATGTACTCCCACCACTTTCGCTATCCCCTGCATAACGTATAGTGCATTAGGTAGAGCTATTCCATTGTTGCAACGCCTTTTTTCCCAGTGATAGTTCATGTGTTCTGCTTGTGAAGCAAATACCACTAAATTTTCTGGTCGGTTGTCTGTTTTATCTTCGTTAATATGATGAATAACTTCACCTGTTTTAAGCGGTCTTTTTAAATATTTCTCTGCAACAAGTATATGTTCTCGTACATATCCATTGGCCTTTGCTCGTGGATGTTCAGGCAGGTAAACCATTGGATAGCCATTAATATACACCGTTGTCTTTTTGCCATTCCGCCCAAACGCTCCTTTTGCAGGTTTAATAACGCCCAATTTATTAAGCCTGCGACAAACAGATGACACGCATACTTTGAATTTTTTAGCGATTTCCAGGCTACTCATGTCTTGATTGATATATAGTTCTGATAGTTCGTTATTGTTTAATTTCGTTGGTTTCATTCTCTTGTTCCTCCTGCGTATATTCTGCTATACCAGATAAAACATATAAAGCAACAGGCAGACTTATACCATTCCCCCACATCTTGTATTCTGCACTATCGCTATGCAACTTGTTATACCAACTGAGCGTTTTTTCTTTGGAAAATTCCTTTACAGGTTTACCCATTATTTTGCCATACGTTTTTCTAACCTCACTCCAAAATTTATATTCTTCATCAGTGAAACTTTCTTTTTTGTCCAGATATCCCCACAAATCAGGAAAGCCTTGAAGTCTTGCACATTCTGTAGGTGTTAAACGGCGTACTATATAATGCACAGGCACCGCCACGGTTTTTTCTTTGCCGACTGGTGCTAACACTGTCGGTGTACAATCTCCGCCGCCAGGGGTCCGCAAAGTTTGTGCAAGTCCCGGCAAAAACGATTGATTATACCTATCTACTCCGCCGATTGCTGTTCCAACGCAGTTTTGAGCATCGGCGGCAATTCCTTGCCACGGCATTCTGCCCGCCTCAAAATACCCTCGCAGGCTTTCGCGCTTAAATAGTATTTCTTGGGCACATTCGCCTCTAAAATCTGCGACAAGGTAGATTCGACGGCGACGCTGGGGTACTCCCCAGTATTGCGCGTCAAAAACTCGGTATGCAATGCTCCATCCGTCTCCACTGATACAATCTGCATATGCCCAGCCAGCTTGTGGAACCGCAGGCATAACGGCGTCCGGCTCGCTGATTTTAATAAGTTCGTCAAGCACGGTTCTAAAGTCTTCTCCTCGGTTACTGCTGAATGCTCCGGGCACATTTTCCCAAATAGCGTATCTTGGATAAACTCCATTTGTTGCTTCCCTCATTTCTTTGATAATTCTGATTGCTTCTAAGAATAAACCGCTTCTTGTTGTTTCATCATCGCCCATATCAGCGTGTTTCAACCCTGCTCTTTTTCCCGCTATCGACATATCTTGGCAAGGACTGCCGAATGTGATTATATCTACCGGCTCTATCTCTCCACCCTTAACTTTGCTAACGTCTCCCAAATGTTTCATTTTTGGAAAACGATTTTTAGTAACGGCTATCGGATATGGCTCAACCTCTGCCGCATAAACAGGCTCTATCCCGCACAAGCTTGCTGCTAAAGGAAATCCTCCACTGCCATCAAATAAGCTCATTAGTTTCATATCAATCTCCTATATACTGCCTGCCGTATCTATTTGCAACTCTGCTTCTGTTCGTATAAGCTCTCCTGCGGCATTATATGTTCTTACTGTTTCCACTTGACACTCCCCACAGCTAAAGCAGGGGGATTCTTGCTTCAACCACTACTGCATTGGCTGATACCATTCGGTATCTCAATGTCTTACACAGTGTCTACAAGCTAGATTATACTGTTCCCGTATGCCCTACGGTGCAGTTCATATGTTCTATTGTTTTATGTTTACTATGCTGACTGCATTTGCAGTCCTTTATTCAGTATGTTGATACTTGCGTTGGTATCCCTATAAATTTTTCTTGCTGCCTGCGTCGTTTCGTTCGGCCTTTAAAGCCTTCAATAGTTCTATCATGTCGCCCTCTAGCTCTGTGGACAGTTCTTTGCCAGATTGTATGCTTTCGATTAATTTATCCACAAGCTTCATAAGCTCCACGTTTTCTTTATGGTGTTTTAGCGATATCTTGCCAAGCTGTTCGATATAGTTTTCAATTCTCGCTTGAGACATGGCCAGAATTTTCAAGCTACAGTTGTTATACAGGCTGTAGCTTTCTTCTGTAACGTCTCTGCTAGTAAAGAGATGTAGAACAAAATGCGCGCCTTCTGGTTCTAAAAATTCTTCAAGCTCTTTAAGCTTATTGATTATCGCTTCCCGTCTGGCCTCGTCAATGCTCATTTTCTACGACCTCTTTTATCAACATTTTCTTAAAAGTCTCACCCGCATTTTCGGGGGGGACTTCTTCATCTGCATCATAAAAAACCCTTTCATTACCTACTGTTCTTTTGATTGCTTCTGCAAAAAACATCTCTGGTTTAATGCCAAAGCCTTCCTGTGCCGAACACACTAATTGAACAACGCTATTAACACACCTGTTGAGACTTACCCGGTTAGCCATGACTAAATAGTTACTTGCTTCTTCTGTGTCCAAACTTTCAACTTGTGCCAGTGCAATAATGTTGACCCCATATTTTTTCTCTAAATTTAAAATTTCATCGTTTAAATTTGAAGCTTCTTCCTTGATATTTTCTCTTGTAATAATCACAAGCCTACACCTCTTTCAATTTTTAGATATAACCTTTGTCGTCCAACGCTTGAATAACAATGTCTGAATTGTATTCTTGGAGTTTCTTTTTCATCTTAAACCTGTCAATTATCCACCAGATTAATAAGCCGCCACCGGTAAGCAGCATTGCAGCGCCGCCAACATAGTCTTTAATGTAAAACCTGTGAAAGCCGCCAACTCCGAAAAAAGCATGTAAGTGTTTCATCTTTTCCCAGCTTCTAATATTACGGCTGCAACGCCGGAAGATGATTTCCCGCTGCTCCGGCGTAAGCTTTGCCAAAGCATTTACGCAAAGTTCGTCTAAAGCGTCTTCATAGTCGCTAAACTTGCCAAGCGGATGTTGCGGCTTTACTTCCTTGAGCGTTGGAAGTTTAACGCCACCATAGCCCAATGTCTCTCTTAAATTATCCAATACCTTCATTCCCTGACCCCCTAACTAATCACTCAAAAGCGTAACCGTTTTTTTCTAAAAGCGAATATCCTTCATCTGTCTTACTGGCGCACAACTTGCCGTTGAGGTCTTTCGGAACGTCACCGATTATTTTTTGCGCTCGTAGAAGCGAATATCCTACACTTTTGTCACGCTCTTTAAAAAACTTTTTCGCTAATGCTCTGGCTTCACTATAGTTGTAAGCGAATGTTACTACACTTTCTAGGTCTTCACGGTTGGCCACGCTCACGCAGTAAGCGTTTACGTAGTCATACTGTTTTATCATTGGCAACTTTACATCACCTCACAATCATACCTGAACGCCATATATCGCGCTCAACAATGGCTTCTGCCAATGCCCCGCCGTAGCTCCACCCAAAGGAGATAACAGCTGCGGCTGCTGCCAGCATGACGATAGCCAGACAAGCTAACAAAAACATCTCTTTTTTCTTCATTCAATCCACCTTACTAATAAATATACAAGCCATATTCCATACAGGATAAATATAGCAGCCGCTATATCACAGCTTAATATTTTTCGTACCTTCTGTATTATTATTCTTTTGTTGGGTCTCGTCTATTGTTCCCCCCTTTCTTTGTCTATATTATATACCCCCTTATATACATTGTCAACACTTTTATTTTGAATTTTTATCCCTGTCGATATATTCACTATATCCCGGCTCGTCTTCCAGCCCCTCGAAAAACTCTGAAACAGTCATTCCTAAGCCACTAGCAACTTTAGCGATGTTTTTCATCGATAAAGTTTCCGTTCTGCCTACTTCAAACTTGGACAGCGTACCATATCTTACACCGGAACGTCGTGCAAGTTCAGCAGGCCAGATACCTTTTTTGCTGTATTCGCTGTAAATCTTCTTAATTATAAACCGATTAAGCGGTGTAGCTGCTTCCAGCTTCTTTAGTAGCAGCTTTCTGCCTGCTGTCCATTTGGGCAGGACTTTGAAAGTATCTTCATATTTTCTCTCTTGATTCATCTTTTGCACTCTCCTTGCGTGTATCTACATAAGTATATATTAATACACTATAGTGCATTTGTCCACAGGCTTTGATGGTTTTTGATGTCCCTGTTTGAGCTGGTAGGCATAGAAACCCCTTACCACGAAAAAGACAAGTATATAGTATGTCTTAATCGCGTAAATAAGGGATTTTCTATAAAGTAAAGACGGTAGTCCCCGCCGTCGCTGTATAGGTTTTGGCAAATACTGCACATCATCACACCTCTACGTCCTAGCTCTGTGCTTTTCCCCCGTGCTTTCGCACCCGTAGCCGCCAGCCGTGCATTTTATAGGGTATGGCTCCCTAACCGCTGCACACGGTACCACGATAGGCCTTTGCCGTCTCGCCTGTATAGGCCCTTTATCATAACCTATACAGCACATGTACTTATATCTGCGCTCATACATGCGGGGCAATGATTTTATATACTTGGCACATTGCAGGACCAACAGTTTTTTATACTAGGTCTGTGTACGCCTAGTCGCTGTTAAAGCGGTTTCTGTTATTTAGTTTTAGATAAAGTCGCCATTTGCTTTTATATAATTGTTGACAATGTATGTCGATATTGATAGAATAGTTACAGAAGCTTAAACCGGCCCTGTTTTGGGCAAAACTAAAGTAGGCTCCATGATTCAGATTTTTTAAAATCGAGTTCATGTAGTTGTAGAAGTCATAAACCGGTATACACTGGCCTTATGAAGTCACAGTTTGAAGTTTTAAACGGTTTGAAGTTTTAAATGTCTAGTGAGCATTTTAAAACGGCTTCTATTTTTTTTGCCTTCTTTGATTATAGTCGCTGCCGCCGGAAGCGTCAATCTTAAATTTTAGCGCATCTCTTCCCCCCCAGCTCCCGAAATCTCCGCTAATCTCTGTTTTACTCCGTTTTTCGCGGATTTTCTTACACGAAAAAAATTTATATTGACACTGCCACGGTTTGGGGTTAAAATTTACTTGTGCAACTCCTAATAAATATATCGTTCTTCAATTAGTCTGCGCTTTGATACAGGGACCCAGAACAAGGGTAGTATAAAGCGGTGTTCCAGACGGGGAAAGCGCCATCTCTGGTTCGTACTCGGAGAATGGCACTTTTCTTTTTATGTGTTATATTAATAACGGTAGCTAACTTGTCTGCCTCTCTCCCTTCCTTTTTTCATTCTTCCTCCGGTATGTTCTCGGCTGCTTGTCGGTCGGGGTTATATTTTAAAATTTATTTTATACCCCCTCTTGATTATTTGGTACTAAAGTTGTATAATCATATCAAAGGCAGGTGAATAATTTGAATAAAGTAAGTAAAAAATGGATATGGATAGGCTTGTTGTGCGTGGCCTATGATAGTTTTATCGCTCGGCCGTTCTGGCGTGTGATTGACGCTTTGGCCGATGTAGTGCTTTTCATATTAAATCCAAGGCGTGTATATGAACCTGAATTCTGGCTGTTTGTATTGATTCTAGTGTTGGGGGTGTTCTGATGTTAGTATGTCTTCGACACATGGACAAAAACAAAAAGCCTTACGGACCTAATGAAGTCTACGTTGTAAACTCGCTCCAAAAGTTTGTTGCGCTTGTGATGAATGAAAAGATAGGCTGCACATTCCGTCAGCTGTGTGAAGAATACGGCATAGCGGGGCAGGATTCCCCACCGCCAGACGTTTACGCAATGGCGATTAAAGAGGCTTACTATCATCACGGTATCGAACTTAAAATATCAAATAAAGGGTAGGTGATTGTTATGACTGATGAAATCAAGTTCCCGCTGTTGAAAGCCAGCGATATAGATGTACGTATCGACGACTTGCGGGAGATGAACTATAACAACAGCTCATACGTCAAATGTCGGCTGCTGCTTTATAAAAACGCCCGTGTTGATATGAAGTACCTTGACGCAATGTTCGGGCCGATGAACTGGCAGCGCAAACACACGCTGATAAACAACGAGCTTTTCTGTTCGATTGAGGTATGGGACCATGACAAAAAATGTTGGGTCTGCAAAGAAGACGTAGGTGTAGCGTCCAACTATCAGGCAGAAAAAGGCCGTGCATCTGACTGCTTTAAAAGGGCCGCTGTAAATTGGGGTTCTGGTCGCGAACTTTATACAGCGCCGAATATCACATTTAACTTGGCCAAGAACGAAGCGTCTATAGACGGTAAAAAAATCAAAATCGCTTTTGGGGTAAGCTTCCACGTTGGGCATATCGCCTATAACGATGATAGAGAGATTACAGAACTGGTTATTTTGGACGCCAACGGCTACGGCCGTTTCTTCTATCCGGCCAGTTTAAAAGCGTCTTATCTCCAGCAGCACCCGGAAGCGGCACAAGTACCTGTACAATATACTCAAAAACCTGCACAGAACGCACAGGCTGTCCCTAGAGGCGTCCAACCGTCCCCGCAAGGGCAATCACAAGCGCGGAACGTTTCGCAACCTTCTGGCGGCAATTCTGGCGCTGTAAATGTCAGAAGCGCGCCTAGTCCGTATATGTGCTTAAATTGTGGCGTCGAGATATCGCAAACTGTGCGCAGGATATCAGTAGAAAAGACAGGTAAGGCGCTTTGCATGTCTTGCCGCAATAAAGCATTATCGAATAAATAAGGAGTGATTTAAGTGTTTATAGCAGGTTGTGTCTGTGAAAACTGCGGTAAATTATTAAAAACGAAATTTACTACTATGGGAAAACTGATAACCTTTGCCCGTGATTCTGGCTGGTCGGTTTCTAATCACCGCCAAGGACCGGACGGGAAGCGAATGTATACATACTGTGATGACTGCCGCCAACCGGGTATAGGTCGGCCGCTGGCCCGGAAGAAATAATAAAACCCCTCAAATTCGAGGGGTTTTATTTATGCCGTTTTCATTTGACTTCTGCCTTTATATTAATTCGATTATGCAGAAAGGATAGCACGTTTTCCTGCAACCAGTAATACCGTGTACCCCTGCTGCTATATAGTACCTTGTGCGGCACATCTTCCCGAAGGTCTTTTTGCAGTTCCTTATAGCGCTTTCTAAAGCGTTTTACGGTTATATCAGGCTCGAACGTATTAAGAAAGTGCCTAATCAATCGCCCAGCCTGTACGCCAGATATAAAGTCCATTTTTTGAAGCTCTTTCCGGCGTTGTATCTGTTCTTTGTAATCATAGTTACGCAAGCTTACCACTCTCCCCAGATAGATTCTATCCGCTTATTCTCCCGGTCCTGATAGTCTAAGTATTCTTCCAGCAAGTCCCTGTCACTACAGGCTTTCATCTCTGCGCGCAGCTTTTTCATTGCGCTTTGACCGGGGGGGCTTTCAACGCCATAGACGCGCGTCACAGATTGCGCTAACAAATAGGCGTCGTAGGTTTTTTCAAATAACTTTGCTTTGCTTTCTGCGGTAATCATGGCGCTACTCTCCTATTGGTTTTCAAAGTATCCCGGCTTATACTCCCGTTGCAGCCAGTGATAAAACGACAGTTCGCATGTGTGAAATGCCTCGTTGTTGGGGTTTACCATACATTCATTGCAAACATCGCGTATAGGGCATTCAAAACAATCCTCTATAGTTACTAGGTTTGACAAAAATGTCCCCAGCTCTTCCGGGGACATTGTACGCATTTTGTCTAAGTTAGTCATACTACTTACCTTCCTTTTGTGCGCACTCTTTGCACAGCGCCTCTCTTATATCAACCAATACAGCGGGTACAATTTTAAAAGTGTCTTTTACATGTGATACATCCGAAGGAGTGAAAAAATCATTGCTGTTTTTATAGTCTTTATAGAGTTCTTTTGCTTTAACTTCTGCCAGCGCCCTGTTTTCGGCTTCTACTTCATACTCAAAAACATATGTTTGAATAAGCTGCACTTTATACTTTTTCACTTCTACACCCCCTACTTTTATTCGCCACTCAATCTAATCTGATTCCAGAGTTCGTCATATTCTACGTCAGTCACTACAAAACCAATGGTATAGTTAGATACCACAAGTTCAGCGTTATCCGGCATGTTTTCAATCATTTCAATAAAAGCCTGTTTAGTCATTTTCTTCCCCCCTTTTTCAGCCGTTGGCCGCAATACTCACAGTAAAAGGTGTTGTCATAAAAATAGCCGATATCATCATCAAAACCGATAATCGTTCTGCAATGCGGGCATACAACTTCACCATCCAACGACCTTTCAAAAGTCATTGGAATATTTAATATTCTGCTGACTGCTCCCGCGCATTTGTAGCAGAAAGCAATGGTATTTGCGGCATTACTACCGTCGGCAGCCACTCGAAGCGTTTTTACATTCTCCCTCGAATGGCAAATATAACATTCTTCGTTATGTTTAACTTTTACGTACTCAATCAATTTATCTTACCCCCGTACTGCCGAAGCCATTCGCTCCCCGTTCGGTTTCTGAAAGCTCGTCCACTTCTATAAACTCGATAGCAGGAATAGGCATGATAACCAGCTGACAAACTCGGTCGCCCGGCTTGTATACCTCGCTGTCAGAGTTTTTATAAAATACGGCTGACATTTCGTTCCTAAAATCAGAGTCGATGACGCCAACAGCGTTTGACATAGATAAACCTTGTTTTATTATGCTGCTACGAGGAAAAATTAAACCAACATACCCTTCTGGTATTTCTACAGCTATGCCCGTATGATACTTGATAACGTTATGTGGTAACTCTTCGACGCTTACAGCGTACAAATCATACCCGGCGGCACTTTTGGTTCCGTGGTATGGCGTTTTTGCGTCCGGGTGTGTTCTTTTGAATTTAATTTGCATTTTATCACTTCCTTTTGTTTTTATAAAGCGACCCGTAAGAATATCTCTTGTCGGCGCCTTCATTAAATTATGAAGGCGCCTATGTTCTGCGCGGGTAACAATTTGTAAATTAGTGAACTCGTTGTTATTATGATTGCCGTCGATATGGTGGACGTATAGGTGCTTTTTTAGATAAAGTTTGCCGTTTACTTCATCAAAAAACTTTCGTTCAAAATGTTCTGCATATATTTCAACGATACGTCTATGTAATCTGACTCGACCGCTCTTGTTCGCATACGGATTGTCAGGGCAATATACCCATATATCACACTGACTGCCGTTTTTCTTTGGCAAAGGTTTGTTTTTAAAAGACGAATTTTTGTTGCCTTTTAATCCATATTGATGATTGCCTTTTCCTGTCATGTATAAGCTGCGATACTTTTTGTTACATTCTCGCGAGCAACACGCCAACAGCTTCATTTTTGCAAGTCTGCTTTGCTTTACGTGAAATTTCTTTCCACAAATTGGGCAAGTACAATTCAGATTTTGCTTGTTTGTCCATTCTCCAGCGCATTTTTTAGAACAGAAGTTATGTTTTGCTTTTAACCTTTGTCTGTGAAAAATTTTAGTATCACATCCACAGTTTTCGCATTTTATGATTTTTAAATGACTCATTTCAAAATATGGTCTATAACTACAGTGGTGTCATGTCTCGCGTAGCAATCCCACGCAGCATCTGTTCTATGTGTTTTGGTCGGCATTTTCCCGCCCGGTAATAACTTTATTTTGACTTCCATTTTTTCATCATCCTTTCAAATTGTTTGTCAAGTGTTATTGATTTCAGTTTAAAAGCAATGTAGTCTCTATCTGCTGTTGATACTCTACGTCTTTTTAAAAGAATAAATGCCTTTACTATCTGCTGTGTTCTGATAGTCTTCATCTCATCGCGGGCAGGATACCCTGACCTCTTAGGTCGGGGAGGAATGCCCGCTCCCTCCTTTCAATAAAAAACAATAGATTTTCAGCAAAAATAGTGCTATAATAATTTTGATGAAGCAATATACACTTTAGAAAGGCAGGTGAGAATATGTCCGACCTAACCAAAACGATAAAACTTCGCATACATGTTACTCCTGAACAGGAAGTATTGTTCCGTCAAATGACGGAACAATACCGTCAGGCTTGCAACTTCGTGTCTCAATACATCTTCGACAATCAGTTCGACTTGACTTACCAAAGCCTCAACAAGAAACTGTATAGTAGCCTTCGTGGCTTGTTCGGCTTGAAGTCTCAATTAACCCAGTCTTCTATCAAGACGACGATTGCCAGATACAAGACAGTCAAGCAACAGTTATTCCGAAAGCCTTATAGATACAAGGATGAGGATGGTAACTGGCAACGCATCCCTAAGGATTTGGAATGGCTCTGGAAACCCGTATTCTTTCGCCGGCCGCAGGCTGACTTAGTCCGCAACCGAGACTACAGTTTCGTGGATGACGGGCAAGTCCTGTCCATCAACACACTCGGCAAGAGAACCAAATGTACCTTTGAAAGCGAGCATTTCGCTGAATACCTTGATGGCTCCTATGACCTTGGTACTGCTAAACTGATTGAACTCAAAGGTTTGTGGTATCTCCATATTCCTATCACCAAAGCTGTTGAAGATTTTCAGAAGGAAAACGTTCGCCATGTTGTCGGTATCGACCGTGGACTTCGTTTCCTTACGGTTAGTTACGATGAACAAGGTAAAACTGAGTTTGTCTCTGGCAGAAAGATTGCCACTAAACGCCATAAATTCCAAGAAGTACGCAAGCAGCTTCAGTCCAAAGGTACAAAATCTGCAAAGCGTAGACTAAAAGCCATTTCCGGGCGAGAGAACCGTTGGATGTCTGATGTAAACCATCGGATTTCTAAGACACTCGTTGAGAAATACGGCAAAGATACACTGTTTGTACTTGAGGATTTGACCGGCATCAGCTTCGAGGATTCTAACCTTTCCAGAATTGCAAAGCAGAATTATGACCTGAGAAGCTGGAGTTTTTACCAGTTGGAACAGTTCTTAACTTACAAGGCTCACGAGAATCGTTCCGAGGTTCTGAAAGTGTCTGCAAGATACACTTCCCAGCGTTGTCCTAAATGCGGTACTATCCATAAAGAAAATCGTGACCATCACAGGCATCTGTATAGCTGTCAGTGCGGTTACAGGTCCAACGATGACCGTATCGGTGCAATGAATATCCAGCTCCTCGGCACGATGTGGATTTCTGGGGACAATAATCCTCGTTACGAAAGAATATCAACTACCTCAGAGTAAATCTCCTTGGTAAAGCGGGTGTCGTCAACCACCCGATAATGTAGGCGGATTTAGGGAGACATCTTTTAGATGTCGCTACTACCTATGCAGTTCCCGACTTACAAGCCGCCACTTCTATAAGTGGCGGTAGTTGACTGATTAATCAGCCTTATAACGTGGACTTTATTCAACTTCCAGTTGACAGGATTCCTAGAGAGAATGCCGCAGTTGATATCTTCACTCTGAACGAAGAATGGGCAATCTGTACAGCATTTGTATTTAGCACATTCATTCTGAATAGTTTGCAAAGCGTCTAACAGTTTTTCATAGTCAATCATTTTTCTTCCACCTTTATATTAGTAATTTCATGAAGACGTTGTTCAAGGACTTCACAATCATCATCTAAATAAGCTACATTTATTGCTTTCTCAATATCTTCATTCGTAGCGTCGTCTCTGACCTTTACGGCAACAAAAAGCCTGCATTTTTCAATAAATATTGGTCCGCACGAACTGCACGTTTTAGTAAATATCCGCCGCTCTCTGTCCCATCTATTTTTGATAGGTGTTGTCCAACTTTATATTTTTTGACCACTACACAAGGGATGTCATACCCTTCTAATGTAACTTTATATATGATATCGCCCGTTTTTAGCATTTCTCGGTCTCTTTCTTTAAGAAATGACGTTTCAACCAGTAACCGTTATTAAGGTTGGTAGCAATCCAGTTTAACAGGTCGTTTTCATTGTAGTACCAGCGTAAAGTACCATATACGTCTACTGGCTCGGCTAACACATAGTTTTTAGCGTTGTCCATCAAGTGTTGATAAAGCTTGTGCCAGTTATAGGCGCATAAGTCCGGAATAACTTGCATACGCTCCCAAATCCTTTTCCCGGCCATCACGCCGGAGATATAGCCCTGCTTCTTTAGCTCCTTGATTCTTTCATCTGGTGACATCGTTATATCTCCCCCTTATTTATCCCGTTCGAGAACGGCAACATAGTCACGGCCATCGTGAAAAACATTTACGATACGCCATCTGTTAAGGTCATATGTTTCGTTAATGGTTCTAATCAACTGTTCAATCCACCGGTGAGTTAAACACGTATATACTTTACCCATTCGCCTTACTCCCATCTCTACGATTCCAGCCCTTTATGGCCAGCTCAATAGCTTTGGCGATTGCTTTCAGTCGCCCCGGAATTCCGCTTGTAGCATGGTTATAATCAACATCTGTAATAGGTCCACATGCGTTGCATTTTTTGCACTTTACAAAAGCGTACACGCTTTCTGAATAGATGTAACCTTCATCCGGCTTGCTGTGAATTATCTCCCCTTCACCGTCGCAGAAAGGACACGTTTCAAGTTTTATATCTTCAATCTTCATTTTCTTCTTACTTCTTCCCAAAATTTCAGACAACGCGAAACATTTTTAATCGCTGCTTGTTCGGTTTTGTAAACGCCGATGTATTTGCACAACAAAAAGCCTTCCGCCGTTCCACTAAAAATTTTTTCTTCTATCCGACCGGTTGGGCTGACGAAGTAATAACGTTCTCCGACAGCTGGATAAAAAGGCTTTTTTTCAATGAAGTAGTTTTCCCTTAACAGGTCGATAAGCGCAGATTCTAAAAGCATAGCAGGCGGTTTATCTTTTTCGTTCATTACGACGGCTGTTAATATTCCGCCGTCAATGTCTTCTATCTTGTAACGGTCAGCACAGCCGATTAGTACCCTATTTCCATCCATGTTTTTTATGAAAAATTCTTCGTTGACTAACAACTCGTTGTCGGCCATAAATTGATTGATATACTTGCCTATCATTTTTTCACCTCGCTTTTTACTTGCTGTTTTAAAGCTGAATACTTCTTGTTGAGCTTGGCCAGTCGATACCGTTCGGCGTTCAAGTTCTGGCAGATGTTTTTGACCAGTTCGGCCGGAAGCTCAACTTGTGCGTTCTCCCCGAAGTTTCTAACTGCTGTTTTAGCTCGGTTTATAACGTCCTGAATTATATCGCTTTTTACTTGCACGTAATCACTCCTTTCTATGTTCTATGCCTATATTATATACCCCCCCTCTGTATATTGTCAACACTTTTATTTCGCCTTTACATAAAAAAAGCCCCGAAATTCGGGGCCTTTTCTTTATTTGCTTTCTGGCCAGATGTTTGGCCAAACAATCGCTATAACGTCTTTGACCGTTTCGGCCGTTTCCACCTTGTTACGCAGCGCATAGAAGGTGTTATATGCTTCCGTCTGCTCGTTGCTGCTAATAAGCAGTACGCTTTCAAAGTCGGACTTCGACAACATCACCCATACACTGTTACCTTCTTCGTCCTTGACCCCAAAGCCCTGCTCTCCTTTTATTTGAGCTACGCTATAGGCCGAATTGAATTTGTTAATATCCGCGGCCGTGCGGTCGAAGTAAAATGTCCTGTCGCCCTGCTTGTACTTCGTTGGCTTATCACGCAGGAGCTCATAAATCCCGTACAGCTCGTTAAGCTTGATACTTTTCGCTTCTGCCAGTGACACCATTACTTCCTCGCGCGTTACGCCCAGCGCTGCAAGTTGTTCATCCGTCGGGTTATTCGGGATAGAGGTATTCATCAAGTCCGGCAAACGGCGTATCTCGGTGATAGTTTTATACTGCTCTCCCTTATAAACGTATACTGTTCTTGTGTACTTCATATTCTCACTCTCCTTTTAGCCGCTATATGGCAACGCTACCACGTCACAGACTTGGATACTAAAGCTATCCGTATCATCAACGATAGCGACCACGTTAATGATGTTGTTGGCATTCCCCGTCAATGCCGGAGCTACGCCCTTCGGGTAGTAAACCGTTGCACCGCTCGGGAACTTCCATGTAACAGTAGGTGCAGTTGCGCCAGTTGGAATCCAGAAAGTCAAAGTTTTACACATGTATGGCGTGCTGCCTACAGTGGCCTTGAAGTTCATCCCCGAAAAATCCATCGTAAGACTTGTTGCGTTATTTATTGCGGCGTTAATCAAATAGATGTTAGCCGCTGATTGATAACTGATAGTATTACCAGTATTCGGCGTTGCGTAGTAAGTATTTTCCGCAGTACCTGTAAAGTAAAGGCAGCTTTCATTGTTCCCAGCTCGAATAATGCCGTTAGACGTGCCAGTATTTAACGTTGAGCCAACCGTTAAGCCCTGTGATATATAAAAGTTACCATTGCTATCAATGCTGCTTGTGTTGCTGGCTAGGTTGTTCGGCGTGAATAGTATCTGCCCATTACTGTCTGCCTTTATAGTTACATTATTGTTATTTCTGTCAACTTCTAATATCTTAAAGTTTCCAACTTGCAAGGCTGCATTTTTCGTATAGCTGATAGCAGAATTATTCTGTAAAGAAAATATACTGTAGTCAGTGCTAATGGCTTCTGCTTGATTTGAAAGCCGCATACCTGCCGTGTTATCGGCTGCCTCGGGGTAAAAACCTATGATTTGGCTTGTACCGCCGCCACCTACTCTTAAACCACTTGAAGTGCTATACTTTAGAATACTATTAGCTAAAAAGTCAAGTGTAGCCGTCGTTGCAGTGCCGCCTATTGTGGCAACTTCTGCTGTGCCAACATTGAAAAAGTGTGCCAGTCCTTCTGTAGCTGTATAATACATTGCTCCGGTGGCAGCAGAATTTATCTTTGCTTGCGTTGTTGCGCTATTAGGCTTCGTGCCTAATGTGATAGTTCCACCAATGCCAGCAAGTTCGCCGTCCCTCACTGTTATAGGTCTATTAAATGTGTTCTTTCCTGTAAAGTAGTTATCCCCAGCCGCCGTGACGTCGCCGCCACCAGCCCCGGCCACGCTGTCATCAACATACTTTTTGGTGACTGCCTGCGTGTCGGTAGTGGGAGTAGCAGACGGTAAGTAAATCGGTCCTGTAACCGTTCCACCTGTCAGGGGCAAGAATGTACCTTGTCCAGCTTCTATCGTGATGTTCTGCGTCCCGTCGAACGGTACACCGTTAATAGTGCGGGCGGTTTCTAGTTTCGTAGCTGTATTTGCATTACCTAACCATTTTGCAACACCAGCAAGTGTGACCGTTGCAAAGGGATTATTATTGCTAGAAAAAGCTACTTTTGTATCATCGGTACGTATGGCAAACGCATCTAGATTCATTCCAACTCTAAATATATGAGGTTGTTTTGTGCTTGCGTGATAAAATAATCCACCTAATTTATCCGTCCCAATTCTTGCTTGTATTGTTTCATTTGTTGGAGGAATACCAAAATTTATACTACCACTGCTGCCTGCCTCTGTGCCGTTTGATACTCTAATGTTTGCTCTGAAAGTATTTGAAGCGGTAAAGATATTGGCTGAATTTAATTGAGCGTATCCACTTAAATCGTGGTTGCCGCCTAGAGTATCCCATTGTGCGCCGTCCCATGCTACATTGTCCCCCGCTTTAATACCGTGGTCGGGGTCTGCCGTTTCAACGTTCCACACGTCGCCTATCTGCTGTTCGCTGGTCGGCAGGTCGGCGTATGTCTCAACGGACCCCTTGTATTTATAAACCGTCGTTAGTCCCAGCTGTGCGGCAGTTACTTTATGCGGGTTGGTGTAATCGGCCTTATGCGCGTCCAGCGCATTTTTTACGGTCGTAATATTGCCCTCGGCGCTGCCAAGGCTTCCTTGCAGTTCTGTGATATCTCCTTCAATGCTTGTTATATCACCCTTGATAGTGGTGATTTCTCCGTTGATTGATGTGATACTGTTATTAATCGTTTTGACCGCAGAAGTCAATTCGCTGGCCAGCGCATATTTTACCCAGCCTGTCCAGCTGCTTACCTCGATAGGGCTACTGTCGGGTACAATGGTGCCGAAGCGAACATAACATGCGCCGTTAGCCTGTGCGATAAACTTCTGCCGGATATAGGTTTCATTATAGTCGTCGTCAACATCCAGCCAGCCCGGACCCGCAACAGGGCCGTTCGTGTTGGCCGTGCCTTGAAGGAACGCCCTTTCCAGCTCTACATGTGTATTGAAGTCGATGTTATCTGTGATGTTTTCGTACCAGCGCAGAGTATCAACTATAGGCTCCAAGACGTCTAAGCGCTGGTTAGACTGGTCGGCAGACGATTTAGCTTCGTTAGCCGCTGATAGTGCCTGTGAAGCGTTTTTAATGGCAGTATCAGCCGTAGACTGCGCATTGTTAGCAGACGTTTGAGCGTCGTTCGCTGATTTCTGCGCTGCGTCGGCCGCCTTCTGTGCAGCGTCTGCGCTGGCCTGTGCGTTGTCCGCTTTGCTTACTGCCGTGTTCGCAGTATTAAGCGCAGTATCCGCTGTTTGCTGTGCGTTCTGCGCAGCTGTTATGGCATTAGTGGCCATTTCTATAGCTGCCTGCGCTGCGTTGTAAGCCTGCTGCGCAATCTCTCGCGCTTCACGCGCTATCTCGTCTGACGAATAGGCGATGTTGCCTATCTCATTTATCGCGTCCTCTGTCTGCTGTTCCATTGACCAGCCGGGCAGTGGTCCTGCTGGCGGAACGTACTGAAATTGATAATAAGCGCGGGCCTGTATCTTGTCGGCGATATCTGCCGCTCTGGCCTTGCTGCGCGCTATCATAGCCTTGACAACATTAGAGTAATGTTCCATGTGTCTAACATCCTTTCTGATTGATTTAGTTTCCAAGCGTTACCTGTAGGGCGCAGCTGCTAAACTTTGTTCCGCCGCTGCTGGTAAGCTCTATCGTGGCGCCTTGTGCGATACTATAAGCCCACGTATTAGCTGCTGCACTAGATTTTGTGTTCCCCCAATAATGCCCTTTAGAACCTGCTTTTGTAGTGCTCCATGACATACTAAGAGTACCTACAGTGCTGCCGTTTACGTTGATAAGACTTGCAAGTCCGGACGCTTCGTTGTTGCTGTCCGGGATGATGTTTTTAGTACCTTGGTCTGCGAATGCCCGCGCAAAGTTATACAGCGGTTCGTTGACGCTCATAGTTATCGCCCCTTTTTATTCAGAAAGTGGCAACCATCTTACATAATTAGCACCGCTAACGCTCCATGACGCCCCTTTAG
>ENA-UESK01000050-UESK01000050.1-human-gut-metagenome-genome-assembly--contig:-NODE-50-length-55866-cov-19.364982_pt1 | contig 55866 bp, 42 predicted proteins | sample MGYA00243006_ERZ508007 | MGnify/ENA primary metagenome ERZ508007 (study PRJEB26167, sample SAMN06115452) | human gut metagenome | host: Homo sapiens | place: China:Jiangsu | collected 2015-08-21... | reverse complement strand
TGGCAGAAGAGCAGGGCGATGAAATGATCCCAAGCGCTGAACTTGGTGGCACTGCGTCGGGGGCAATGTTTGTCAAAGTGAGCCAGTAAACGATCTTTGGGCAGTAGCTCGATCAACTGCGCAAAGAAGCTGGTGGGGACATTTTGAAGGGCGGAATCTGTAGAATTGTTGGCCATGGCGAGAGCTGTATTGGGTGGTTTGGCGACTTTCCAATTTACATGCTTCCTCGCCATTTTTGTTATCTGCAGCAGCTCCAATGTCTGCCATAGCCATGAAAAAGGGGCCGACCGTTTGGACAACCCCTCGCTTTTTCAAAACCCTCTGGTTTTGCAATTCAATTTGGACAGTAGTGAAACAAACCATAAAACGTGAGCTCAAGTGCCAAAAATGTCAGTCAGCTCTTTCAGTTTCAGGAGTAAGACGGTCAGGGATTCAGCCTTTTGTTGTTTTACGCTGAAAAAGGGGCGTGCCTGACCTCGATTGTTGTATCGGCAGTACGAGGTGTGAAAGATGAATCTACTGATAGGCCGTGAAAAAAATAACCCCGCGGAAGATTTTTCAAGTCGTTCCGCGGGGTATGTTACTTCGGATCAGTTAGCGTTTAGAACGTGTAACGAGCAGCGAAGTTGACAATGTAGTCTTCATCAATGTCGCCGCCGACAGTCTTGCTCAGGTCGACAGATACGGAAGCGGAGTCGGTGACGCGGTAGCTGCCGCCAATGCCGAATTCACCCCAAGTTCCGGCCAGTTCCTGAGAGAAGCTGCGCCATTGGGCACCGTTGGAAAGAGCGCGAGCGCGGCCGTCCACATCGCCCTTAAAGTCATGAGCAACGAAGGCCTTGCCGTAGACGCTTGCGCGGTCCTGAGCAAAGTTGCCGCCGAACATGATGCCGGCACGACCGATCAAGCTTTCGACAGAGTCGAGATCAACTTCTCGCGTCTGGGTCGTGGTGGATTCGCTGTCCAAGTAGCTGTAGACCAAACCGATCTGCGGTTCAATGAAGAGCGTTTCGCCCGAGAAGCGGTGACCGGCTTCGATACCGAAGATATAGCCCATCTGATCAATGTCACCGTCGTCGGCCACGCCGGTCGTGGTGGCAAAGTTGAAGTCAGACTGCACCTGACCGATCTTGGCCATGATATCGAGGAAGCAGCCGCTGTCGTTCATGTAGGTTGCGTACAGACCGAGGGTGTACTTCTTGTTGTCGGTCATACCGGCTTCGAATTCACCATCGCCGTCACCATACGAGAACGACGCACCGAGAACCCAGGAAGACTGGCCGACGGGCATATCAAAGCCGAGCTCAACCGTGTTCATCTTGAGTTCGCCCCAAGCGTCATCCTTGGAAAGCTTACCGCCGTTGTAGCGAACCCAAGCGCCGAGATCGGAAGGACGAGTACGGATGGCGCCCATGCGGTCAGTGAGCGTAGAGAGTTCCGTTCTCCATGCCATGGCGTTCAAAGCAGCGAGTTCCTTGGTGGAATCAGCGACTGTTGCGGTGGTGAATGTGGTGGACGTGTTTCCGTTTTCATCGACCACGTAAGTGATTTCGCCGGTGGTAGTCGTTTCTTCGATCTTGCCGGTGTAGGCGCCGTCTGCGTTGGAGTCATCCTTTACGGAAACATTCTGAGAGAAGAAGGTGTCGACGTCAGAAGCGGAGCCGATGCTGTCGGCGATGTTCCCGCCGAACGTCACGGAGACCGAATCGCTGCTTGAGACACCGCCGAGATCCACAACGGGTGTGGTGCCGTCACCGGCATGGTCGGAATAGATCGATAAATTTCCGTTAATGACGTCTGCCTGCATGGTACGATCGTTACCGATGAGTCGCATCTCAGACGAGCCGCTCGCGTTGATTTCAGCAAAGCTGTAACTCGACTGCTCGCCCGTAAACTCCACGTCGCTGTTGGTGAGCGTTAGCGTGCCGATACGCTCGCCCACGAGTTCAAGCTGCGTGTTGGTGTTGCCTTCGTCAAGTGCGATCGAGAGGTTGGTTTGCTCCCCGAGTTTTACAGCACCAGTCACAGACGACTGACCCTCGAGGCGTACATCCGTTCCTTGACCAAGAGCGCTTATTGCCGTCGCCCCGCCAGTGGCAACAATTTTCCCAGAGTTGGCAACTACATTGCCAGTCAAATTGTTGAAACCACCCTCGCCAATTGCAGATCCATTTGCATTGATGGCGATAGTTCCTTCACCCTCCGCATACAGATCACCGGTATTGACAATTTGGACGGCTTCACGGTCGGAAAAATTCCAGGCATTCATGCCGATGCCACCATCGCGAACATAAATTGCGCCGTTGTTGATGATTTGTCCGCCAGGGTTGACCCCCATGCCCATAACCTGAGAACTGTTGACAGCTCCCTTGCCATCAACCCAAATCTGCCCGTTGTTGACGATTGTCTGATTCAACTTGTTATCAGTTACACATACTCCGATGGTGTAATTAGCATCAGTTTCGGAGCCGGCAACATAAATCACGGCAGTATCCGCCAATGTGAGCTGCTCGGAAGATGTGTAGATGCCGTAAATATAGTCTCCGTATGAAAACCCGCCCAAATACATGGCACCAGAGTAGCTATTGACTGAATTGAGAATGGCCAATCCTTGCGTAGGCGCAATCAATTCATTGTTATTGTTAAGGTTAGAGTTATCCCAATTACTGTGGTCCTGTGCATCCTGAGCCAAGCTGTCCCATGTAATAGGTGTAGTTAAGTTATTAGCAAAGGCAGTCGTGCAAGAAAATGCAGAAGCCAAAGCTAAAGCGAGGAGGGTCTTTTTCATAGCCAAAAATCCTTTCAACGGAAAAAATGCTTTTATTCGCTATGCGCTTTTTACACATGATCAACAGACGCATACCAGAAACGCTACCCCCCCCTCAGAAATCCTTTGTCAATCTTGTTGTTGTTATTTGTTCATGCGGGCTTTCCCTAGAAATTTGAATCGTGGCCGGAAGAAACGCAAACGCTTGTCAGCCCAAGTTACTGAAATTAGCTACTTGGGAGGAATAGAAGAACGACGAATTGACAAATCTGAGCTCATTGCGGGTGATATCTGATTTGAACGCTTGTAATCATTGCGTCAAAACGGAAAACTTGTCGAATTCTTCCTTGGACAACCTGATGAATGCTCATTGCATAGGTAAGTTGGGTTGGCGACATTTTCACCATATGTCCGCGTGCTCATGCAAAAAAAGATCAATGCGTTGACCTTTTTTTGTACAAAATTCCGTCAACGTAAGTTGCTTTTTTTGCACGGAGTTTTGTCATGGGGCTTCATATTGCGTGGACTGCCCCAGCTACTTGAACAGCGCACACCGCCAAAAGTATGCGTCCTCTTCGGACCTCGACGCCACGGAAAAACAACGTTGCTACGCATGTTCGCGAATAGAGGGATATGTCTTGGTATGACGGAGACGATCGTGTCTTTGACGAGCCTTGCTCTTTTTATAAGGTCGATAGAAGCTCCTAGAGTCTCGTCGGCAAATACCCGATCGCAATCTGTACTTTCAGCGGATGCCGATCAATGGCTTTCTTCAAAGCCGTCGGATCAACCAAGCCTGTGGCGTCCGAAAGCGCCAACGCAATCTTGCTACCCGTGCGGTATGCAGCGAGCGCATTGACAATGAACTGCGCGACGGCTTCCACCGCATCAATGGCTTTGGTGGTAGCAACAATCGTGCGGTGCTCGCGCGGCTCTGATTGCGGTTCACTCACAAAGAGTCCTTGCGGGAAAACATCTCTCGTGACGGCCTTGGCCGCCTCGAAAGCCCGGGCTTCGGTGACGACGTCAGTGCTCGGCGTCACTTTCGCCCGAAAGATCGCGTGATGCATCTTGGTGCTTGCACGCAGCATCGTAAAGCGAATGAGTTTCCCGCCGCGACGGCTCTCCGGTGTTTTCCCGTCGTCGGGCAAAAGGGAATATTTCTCAAAACGCATCGGCGTGAGGTCAACAAACACCAGGCGGCAGTCCTTGCGCTCTGTGGTGGCGCTTTTCTCAAAGTCTGCCAAAGCCTCAAAAGTGGCGCAGAAGTGAAACTTGCAGCGACTCCTTATGCCTTTGATCTCCGGCGCGGTCATGGTGGAGCAAAAAAGCGAGAGAAAGTATTGCAAGTCGCAGGCGCGGGCGACCGTGTGAAAGCGGTCGTGGCGACAGTTGCCGAGAACGCGAACGGCATTGGACAACACGGAAATTTCCAGAGGCTGATGAGAGCGCAGAACGGCCATTTGCAGGCGATCGATCATTGCGCTTCGAACGCCTCCTTCCACGTCCTCGAAGATCGAGGCGGCAAAGCGCAGGTCAAGGTCCTGCTGAACGCTCCAGCGTGTGCGGACCGGTGTTGGCCGCGGAGCGATGTGGTTTTTGCATGCTGAGACAAAGGTCTTCTCCTTAGCTTCAATTTGTTTGGTCATTTCAAACTGCTTTCTGGCCAAATAAGTAAGAGCGCACTTTGCGATTCTCAACCGCTCGATTATTCGCTTCGAATAAGCGCAACGGCCGTTCTATAAGGCGCTCGGAGTTAAGGTGGGTGTCCAATATCGGAACATCGGGCTGCTCGCGAGCAAGCGAAGGGAGGCAATCTAGGGAAAAATTACTGAAATGTAAATAGCCTGAAAAAATTTTTTTTCTGCAAGACGGATTGGAAGAAATCGCGGGCCTGAGCAGGAGAGAATCCGCTTGCTTCATCCGCCGATTGGAGAGAGCAGGGAGACAGTGCTCACAATGAGCACGGATACAAATGAAAAGGTCAAGCCTAAAGAGATATTTCTAAATAGAAACAAAGAGTTATCAAAGGCATGCTCCGGAGAGCCCGGCAGCCGAGACGGCGGCCTTGAAAATCGGGATTCGGGCGCAAAGTTCCGTTATCCGATTTTCAAACTTGAAAAACTACGGCAGAAATCAAATAGACGGGAATTTGCGAATGACCGTCAAATCACATGCGTTCTCGATTGGACATTCGAATGTCGGCGATCGACATATTATTGCGGCTCCGAAAAAGCAAGACCGCGAAGACTACACGACTCGGGAGCACGTTGCGAATTTTTGATGAAAAGTTCGGGCCTCCTAACGCTTTTGTATGACCCGTTAAACCATTGACGGCATTGAAAATTCGAGTCGGAAACACGCCACGGAGCAACGAAAATTTTTGCGGCAAACTTTGTCGGAAACGCTCCAAAGCGTCCCGAAAAATCCTTGACTGCGCAGGCGACTTTGCGAAGAATTCGCCGCCGTGCCGGGCGCGGGGACGTCTTTGCGCTCGGTACGGAGGACAACGGTCGGGACGGACAAACCGCCACCGATCGTTTTTTTGTGCAATCCCCAAAGGAGAAAACGATGTTTTTCACCATGTCGGACGAAGCGCGCCTGAAGGCATTCAAGTGGGGCTTCGTGACGGTGCTCGCCGTTTGGGCTTTGCTTTTGATGTCGGATCCGGCGCATGCCGCCGCCACGGGTGGAGCGGAATTCAAGTCGCTCTACGAGCTCGTGTCGGGTTGGGCGCGCGGCTACCTCGGCAGAGCGATCGCAGTGGTCTTTCTGCTTGTGGGCCTTTTGACGGGTCTGGTTCGCGGCTCCGTGGTTGCGGCGGTGACGGCAATGGGCGCGGCAGTGGCCTTGCTGATGTTGCCCGCGATCATCGACACGCTCTTTAACGGCGTCGGAGTCTAAGCAAAGACCTGTGCGAAAGAGGCCTGCATCGCTTTCTCGGCAACAGGCTCCTTTCGCACTAAACCCCCGACATAACCGATCAAAAGGAAAGACACATGCAGCCGATTCCCGTACCGAGAACGCTTGATGCGCGCTCCCGATTGCTTTTCTGGGAGAGCGACTATGTATTGGCCGCCATGGGCGGTTTGGTTGCCGGGCTTCTGGTTTCGGGGCTCACCGCAGGAATCGTCGGAGCATTTCTCTTTGCCTGGGGTTGGAAGAAAGCCCGAGGCGGGGGTTCCACCTCACGCGCGGTGGCGCTTGCGTACTGGCATCTGCCGGCGGATTTCTTCATCCGAGTCCCGCAAAGCGCCAGACGCCATTTCATCGGGTAAATCCGAACAACGTCAAACCCAAACCGAACAGACAGAGAAGACACAGGGCGATTCGAGTCGCTCGCCGTCAGTCAAACCGAAAAAGACCGTACCCATGCAGCGAATCATTCAGACAGTCTCGGCCGAAGCCGCCGCCCATCTGCAGATCCGACGCGCCATTGTGGCGGCCTTGGGCGTGAGTCTCGTCACCAATGCCGCCTTGGCGCTCACGCTTCTTACCAAAACCGACAACAGCCGCACGATCGTCTTGTCGCCGGCGGCTACGCAAACCTACATCGCCACCGACGATTCGGTGAGTCCCAATCTGATGGAGTCCTTTGCCTCGGAGTCGGCTTCCGTTCTTCTGACGATGACGCCGGCAACGGCTTCTTCCAATGCCGAAATCTTCTTGAAAAACGTCGCTCCACAAGCCTACGGCGCCATGGCAAGTGTCGTGCGCCGCGGTGCTTCTGAACTCGTTCGCAACTACGCTTCAAGCGTCTTTTACCGTCACGCCTCGGCCGTGGACGAAACCGCCAAGAGCGTATGCCTTACCGGCGAACGCCGCATGATGATCGCAAGCACCGTGACCGAAACGAGCGACGTAACGGTCTGCATGCGATATGTTGTAACGGCCGGACGACTGCAGATTTCTCAGCTCACCATCCGCCCGAGTCAAAGCTCGGATCCGGCCGCGGAACTCGCCGCCTTCACGCAAAGCGACGCCACCGTCGTTTCAGCCGAAACTCCCGATACTCCGAACTGACGCGCATCAATCACCCAAGCACGACAAACCCAAAACGCCGCTCTGAGACAATTTTCAGAGCCAGAGGCGTCGTGCGTTTGAAACATTACTAACAGCTCACAAACAAACCAAATGAAGAACGCCTTTTTGACAAAGACGCTCGTCGGTGTCTGTGCGCTTGGATTTGCTCTTGCAAACCCTGCCTCTGCCGCCGATCCCGCCACGCATCCGCTCTCGCGCGATCACGTCAACCTCGTTCGCGTACAGGGACAGAAAATCACCGACGTCGTCTACGACACCCAGGCGCTGGAAGTCTCCGCCGACAAGCAGCGCGGGATCGTCTTTGTGAAGGTTAAGTCCGCTTGGCTCAATTCGGCCGCAGAGAACGTGACGTCGGCCTTCTTCAACACCGAAACCGAAAATTTCTCCGTGCAGTTCTTTGTGAGCGCCGTGCCGTCTCAGACGGTCGATCTGGTGCCGCAGACGGATGTGGCGGGCGCCGCCGACGATCGGCAGACGCGAATTGCACTTGCCGCACCTCTGATGAAACTCGACACAGGCGACTTTGTGAGCGATTTGAAGCTCTTGGTGCAAAAAAGCGTCACGGCAGATGTCGCTCACGACGTTCGTGCCGTGGGTTCTCTGACGGGCGCCGAGGACGACCGTCGCTTTGCGAGTCTTCCCGCACCCGAAGGCGCCGTTTACTGGGAGGGCTTCAAGGTGAGAGAAACCCGGGCCTTTCTTTCCGCCGACAAATTGACCGAGACGCTTCTTTTTACACGCGTCTCACCCAAGGCGTCGGTGCCTGACGCCGCACGCCTGGCGGGCGTCATCCGCGGCGTCTTGGCCGTTGCTCAGGAAGTGCGCACCGGAGACAGACTGCAGACCGAAGTCACGATCATCCGTTCGCGAGAAGCGGCATTGCGCGGTCGCGATGTCTTTGAAAGCGCCTTGACCGAACTTTCGGGCGCCGTGCCCTCGCACTCCCGTACCGAGGAGCGTCGATGACAAACAAGCCCTTTGATTTTGAAGCCGAGCGCAACAGGATGGCAAAGGAACTGGGTCTTACGTATTCGGACAACGGCAAGGCCGTCTTCTGGCAGGAAAACATGCAAGCGCAAGAGGTCAAACGGGAGCTCACTGAGATTCTGGCAAACGAGCGCAAGCCCAATCGCACCTCGGCCTTTGAAGAAACCCCGAACTCGGCTCAGGAACCCGCACACGAATCGGGCGCCGCAGTCCGCGATTCCGATCAGACCCGTTCCTATCAGGAAGCCGATGACACGTGTGATGCCATCTACTCGCAGGGCCGCACGACGGAGTCTCAGAGCGAGCAGACCGCAGGCGTTTCGATGGCCAAGGAGCATTCCAAGCTTTCCCTGAAACTGCGCATGAAGTCGATGTTCAACCGCTTTCAGGGCTTTGCGCAAAGCAGAAAGGAGCGCTCGCAGGCAAGCGGCGTTGCCGCACAGCAAAAGGAAAAGAAAAAACAGGTGCAGACGGCCGTTGCGGGACTAACCGTGGTGTTCGTGCTTGTGACGGGCGCCATGATCGTCGCCGGCGACGAGCGTCGGGCACGGCCCGAGCCCGTGCGCGTTTATAAGAGCGACTTTCGACTTGAGCCCGATGCGCTCGACAAGCAGAGCTATCAGAAGCAGTACGACGAAAAGCTCGCCGGCATGACCGAGCGCCTTCAGACGATCGAGGAACTTGCCATGCGGCTTCAAAAGGAGCTCGACGCCAAGGAAGGGAAACGCACCGCCGGCAAAAGTGACGCGGCGTCCGACACTTCGGTTCCCGTGACCGAATTGCCTCCGTTTTCCGCTCAGGGCGCGAACAGGGAAGCCCAAAGCCTGGGCACCGCAATGAACGCAGGTGCTGCTGCCGTTGTCCCGATCGACAGTCCCCGTTTGAAGCGCCTTGCCGTCACCGATCCCGCGAAGGACTTTGAAGCGATCCGAACGGCGGCCAGAGAACGTTTCACGCCCAAGCGAGCCAACGCGGGCGATACGCCGATTGCCGCCAATCGCGCCCGAAACGAAGCCGCGGGTACCTATCTGCCTGCCGGAAGTTTCGCCAGAGCCGTTGTGCTTGCGGGCGCGACGGTTTCCACGGGCGGCACGGCTTCTTCCAACCCCGTGCCGATGCTGCTCGAAATCAAGGACCTCGCGCGTCTTCCCAACGCCTTTCGCGCCAACGTCAAGGCCTGCTTTGTGACGGCCAACGCCACGGGCGACCTCTCGAGCGAACGCGTCTGGATTCGTCTGGAGCGTCTGAGCTGCATGACCCAAAGCGGCAAGGCTCTGGACGCACGCATCCAGGGTTATGTGACGGGCGACGACGGCAAGACGGGCGTCAGAGCGCGCCTTGTGACCCGAAGCGGTCAGGCGATTGCAAGTGCGCTTCTCACCGGTTCCATCTCGGGTCTGGGAAAGGCGGTCTCGCTGTCGGCTCAGGACACCACGACCTATACGTCGGGTGCGGTCGGAACGACCGTGAGCGACAGTTTCCGCGCCGGTTTGGGCGAGGGGCTGGAAAGTGCGCTCGATCGCATCGCCGACTACTACATCCGCTTGGCCGACAAGATATTCCCGTGTCTGGAAATCGACTCGGGCCGCAAGGTCGATCTGATTCTCTCGCAGGGGCTGACGGTGGCCGTGGATGAAACGACGCCGCAGGAATCCGCAAGCCAAGCCATGCCGCTTGCAGCCGACGAAGGTGAGGCGGTCAACAGTTCCGAACTCTTCGGGCAGCAGATGAAGGCCGCAAGCGCTCTCTATGACTAAGAAACACATAAAGATTCAGATACGAACCATGAAGCGAATCAAACAAAAGGCCCTTCACACGGCACTCGCTTTCCTGCCGGTCTTTTTGACGGGATGCGCGGGCAACATCACCGGACTCGTGGGCGCGCAGGAGGACTTCGGCTGCCCGGCTTCGGGCGGGGTCAACTGCACGACCGTTTCGGCGACCTACGAGCGAGAGCATGCCGACGACGTCAAGTCGGAAGCCAAAACGCTCACGGGTGTGGACACGGTAAGCACCAACGACACGTTCGGCAGGGATCCGATCCGAAACGATCGCATCGCGGTGACGAGCACGCCCGTCGAAGCGGATCGGCGGCAACGGCTACCCGTCAACGGCCCGATCAAACATCAGGACCTGTCCTCGCGCGCTCCCGAGCGTCTCGTGATGCTCTGGATTCTGCCTTGGGTGGATGCCGCAGGAGACCTTCATTCCGACTCGCGCGTGTGGATGCGCGTGCGTGATGCCGCCTGGAGAATCGAGTCGGTGAGAACGCGCGCCATGCGAGTCGCTCCGGAGACCGCACCGTGACGAGACGCTCAAACCGGACCGAAGGCCTTTGGGGCAGGCTTGCCGACATCAGGGACCGTCTCAAGGACGTTCTTTTGCTCAAGAGCAACGTCACGGGCATGACGGGGCACGTACACCGAGGCTCGGGCGTGCCCGTCGTGGACCGCTTCAGCCACGTGCTGAGCGTGCTTTACTACGCCGAGGATTCGGGCGTGTTTTTCTTGAACGACGGAGGCCAGACGCCGGTTTCCGCCGTCGGGCGCGTTTTTGAATTGACGCCCGCTTTGGCTGCAGACAACGCGTTGGCAGAAGGCCTGGAGCGAATTCTGTCTTCTGAAATGCCGGGCCAATCGGTCTATTCCGTGTCGCTTTTTGCAAGCTCAGCTTCAGTTCGCGAAACCCTGACGGAGTACGTCAGGAGCCGCTCCGGGGCCGAGCGTTTGCCCAAGGATGCCGCAGGGGTCCTCAAAGAGATGGCCGTGCGCCGCGCCCGCATGATGGATGAGCGCGCCAGAAGCCTTGCCTTTGAAACGCACACGCCCGTGCGGCACTTTCGCGTGTGGCTGTCGGTCGTCTGTGCGCCGGGTGAAGCCGAGCTTCTCCACATTCTCGAAGGTCGCTCCTCGCAGGCCCTGACGCATTTTCTGAGAGCGTCGCAGAGCATCGAAGTGGCCCTGAAGCAGTTCGGAATCTACGCCTACGCCTGGGACGCTCAGGACTGGATCGACACCGTGCGCGAAATCGTCAATCCCCAGAAGGCCGCCGCCGGTCTGCTGCCGGAGACGAGCCTTGCGGGACATCGCGCGAAGAACACTTCCGAGGCGAACACTCACGTGCGTCCCGATGTTCTCAGAGCCGCGGCGCTCTTTCCCGACACCACGATCGATGTCACCCGCGACGGGATTGTGTTTGCGTCTCCGACGGCCGAGGCCGACGCTCGGGAAAACGCCGTCGAAGCCGTCGGATTGGCCGTGACGGGTTTGCCCGCTCACACGCATCTTTCGCGATTGCAAATCGTGCTCGGAGCGGCAGCCGCGTCCCGAGCGCGCATCAATACGCCCTTCTTGTGGACGACGAGCGTCGAGCCTTCTTCAATCACGCAGGACCGTTCCGTGGTTGCCATGAAACACGCCCGCGTGCGGCAGCTCGTCAACACCGAAATCGGGCACTTTTTGACGGATCTTGCCGAGCGCGGACGGGACCTCGAGATCGCACAGAAGGCCTGCGAAGACGGCAGGGGGCTCGCGCGCGTGGCGCAGACCATGATCGTGTATGCGTCTGCGGGCAAAGGCATTGCCGCCGCGCACAACGCCGCCAACGTCCTCGCCGCGGCGGGTTTCCAGGCGCAGGTCGACCTGGGGCTGCAGGTGATGGATCTGATGCAGAGTCTTCCTTTGGAAGCGGGCGTGAGCTTGATGCGCGACATCAAGACGGCAGGGCGCGCCTACACGGTCACGCGCCAGGCGGCAGGACACATGCTGCCGGTGGTGGGGGAGTTTCGAGGCAGTCCGGCAAGAGCATCGGAAACGAAACGCAAGCCCATGCTGATGCTCGTGGCCCGCAGCGGAGAACTCATGCCCATCGATATTTTTGCCAACCGCAACGGCAACTACAACGCCGTGGTGGCGGGCACCTCGGGCTCGGGCAAGTCGGTGTTGACCCAGGAGATCGTCACGTCGGTTCTTGCCACCGGCGGCCGCGTCTGGGTCTTTGACATCGGCAAGAGTTACGAGACGTGCGTGGAGTTGGCCAAAGGTCAGTTCATCGACTTTGAAAAGGCCCGGGAAGCGGAACAAAAGCTTTGCCTCAATCCCTTGGACATGATGGGCGAGGATCCGGCCGAAACGCTCGATGAGGTCGCGCAGATCATCGCAGCCATGGCAAACGGCTCGGCTCCGATGGAGATGACCGCCATGGAACTCGTCAAGGTCAACATCGCCGCCGTGGTGCAAAAGGCCCGAACCGAAGGGCGCATTGCTCAGCTTTCCGACCTCGTGCTGCAGCTCATGGCAACGCGCGACGCGGCTCTGCACGACGTGGCCGTGCGCCTGTCGCCCTTTGCCGCGGGCGGACGCTTTGCCTCATGGTTTGAAGGCAAGGCCAACGTCAATTTCGAGGCCGCGCTCGTCGTGCTCGAAATGGAGGCTTTGGCCAACAAACCGGTCCTTCAGAGCGCCGTGCTTCTCATCTGCATCATGCGCATTCTGCAGGAAATCCGTACGCGTCCGAGAAGCGAAAAGAAACTCATCGTCATTGACGAGGCCTGGCGACTCCTGACGGGCGAGTCCGGCGTCTTTATCGAGTGGGCCTGCCGCACGCTTCGCAAATACGGCGCGGGGATCGTGTGCATCTCACAGTCGATGGAGGACTTTCGGATGTCGGGGACCGCCCGAGCGGTGCGTGCAAACGCCGACAGCGTGTTTCTCTTTCGCCAGAAAAGCGAGGGGATTGCGGCCTTCACGAGCGACCCGGCACTGCAACGCACGCTCTCGGGCCTTACCACGGTGTCCGAAACCTATTCGGAAGTCTGGGCCCGCGTGGGCGATGCTCCGGGTGTCGTCGGGCGCCTCATTCTCGATCCGTTCTCAATGACCGCGTTTTCCACCCGAGCCGACGTGTTCGACGCCGTGCGACGGGAAAAGGCCAAGGGTAAGAGCGCCGTGCAGGCGATCGCCGAGGTCGCGCGCAAGACCTGCGCAGGCTAGGAAGTGACTGACATGACAGAAAACAAGACCGGCGTCCGTCTCCCCGTAAGCCCGAAAAAGCAAATGGCAGAACGACAGGCCCGCGAGAGCCTTGCCGCCGTGGCGCAGGGTTGGGGTGCCCCGCAGCAATCGCAGGCCGAACGTGAAGGCGTCTACAACCTGACTGACAAGCCCGGTGACTCTCCCGTCCTCGTGCGCATTCCCGAGGAAGAAAAGCCCGCCAAGGGTGAAACCTTGTCCGCAGCCGCACGACGCCGCATCTGGGAGCGGTCGCGCTACGAGTCGATGCGTCTGCAGCCCGACGCGATGGCCTTTCACGAGGAGGCGCTCGCTCGCGCCAGGCAGCAAGGGGAGTTTGAGAAGTTGGCCAAGGCCAACGGATTGAGCGAAGAGGAAGTCCGCCGCGTCTGGGACGTGCATCAGGATCATCACCGCATCCGCGTCGCCGCTCAGGCTGCGGGTCGCACGGCGGAGGTGCCCGAGGTTGAGGACGCCGACGATGACGAGCTGCAGACCGGGGAAGGATCGGCCCGAGAGCCGACAAATGAACCTGAAGCCGACGTGCCCCGAGAGAAAGTGGAGGAGCCGAGGTCCAAGGTCACTGAAGCACCCGACCCTTATGCGATGTCCGTTACCCAACCCAAACCGGAACCGAAACCCATGGAACAAAGTCAAACGCAGCCCATGACGTCCGAGACCGAAACCGTTTCCTGTCATCAATCCGAGCGGCCTCCTGTCGGGCGTCTTTCAGAGGCCGGACGCCGCATCAACGAGGAGGTGGGGCGCGAGGAACATCTCCGCGCTCTGGCCGCGGCGCAACGTTTGGCTCACGAGGGCGACGAGGCCATTTGGGAGGAACGCCTGCGGTTCATCAAAGATCGATTGCGTCGCACGGGCGTATGGACGGCTGCGGCGGGGGTGTGTCTGCTCGCCGGGATTCTTGCCGCCGACTTGATGGGTTTGCGCAGCAGGGCCATTGAATCGGTGACGAGTTTTACGGTCTTTGCTCCGCAGCCGGCCGTCGTCGACCGTCAGGCGGCCAAAAAAGCGCTTTTGGATCTCGCAGGGCGAGCCGCCTTGGAAGATGTGATCGTGGCAAGCGAAGCGTTTGACGACCTCTTTGTGTTGGCCTGCGCCCGAGTGGCCGCGCGGGAAAACCTGCTTTTGCTGGATTCGCGAGCGGTGGTGGCGATGGCCCGCGGCGGAGAGGATGCGACGGAACGCATCAAAGAAGAGATCGTGGATTTGGTGCAAAAGGGTGCCGTTGCCCGATTCAAGGAAATCCGACGCGATGGGGAGAATCGATGAGAGGGATGCAAAAGCGAGCGCTCACGGGGACCGATGTTCCGGCATCCAAGGCTCGGACGTCGAGTTCGACGGGCAAAGCGCTTGTCCGTTGGGGATGGGTGTCGGTCTTTCTGTTAGGAAGCGCACAGGCAACGGAGTGCCCCTCGTGTGCGCCGTCGCTGGAAAAGCTAGGCGGCGTTGATCTCAGAGTGGCCAACACCGCACCGATTATCGAGCCCGACTGGGAGCTGCTCCTGAAAACCCGCGTCGCGGAAGCCGACCGATTGGGGCTGCTCAGGAGCGAGCAGCGAAAGACCGCGGAGACGATGAAGCGCCATGCGCAAACGCCCGTGGACCTGAAACTGCCCAAAGCGCGCGTCGGCACGAAGCGCCGGATGGTGATTCTCGACGCCGACGCCGTGCGCTCGATGGCAACGCCCGTGAAGGACGTGCTCTCGGGCTTTACCCGAGGCTACGTCTTTTTCAACGCGGACGATCCCGTGCAAAGGAAGTTTGTGATGAAGCTGCCTTCCATCGGCTCTGTTATGCGGCCGGTGGCCACTGCCGGAAACGTCTCGGAGGCGTCGCGAGCGATGAACCTGCGCCTGTACGCCGATCAGGGAGGTGTACTGATGCGCCGCTTTGCCCTGAAGGTCGTGCCCACGGTCGTGGTGCTCACCTTTGACGGCAGGGAGCTTGCAGCCGAGATCGAGGAGGCGGCCTTGGAGGATGAGCTCGAAGACACCCGGGCGCCTTGAGAGAAAGAACAACGACAACCGCAACGAATGACCGAATAAAAAATGACCAAATATCACAGCCGCGCCGAGATCAATCAGAACACCGCCAAGATGGACGCCGACGACAGGCGCGTTGCCGCCGGACGCATCGTGACGGATCCGGCAGCCGCCCGAGACTTCGCCGCACATTCGCTTTGGGTGCCCGAGACGCAGGCCATGCCCGTGGGCACGGCCTCCGACATGGGCGTGCTCGCGTTGTCGCTCGTGCGGCACCTCCTGGACCCGATCAAGGCGAAGGCCGCGAAAAACCCCGAGCAGGCCCAAAACGACCTGGCCGCACTCTTTGCCGCCTTGTCCGTGCCGGATGCCAAGGAACTCACCGCGACCGTGAAGGACCTCAAAAGCCTCACCGCCGGGTTTCGTCAGATGCTTGAAGCCAAGAGCGGGCGCAACGGCTTGAAGCTCAACTCGCAATATTTCGGCGCATCCGTGAGCGCCTTTCAATCGGGTTACGACGGCCATTGGATCACGCGGGAGGCCGCCTTGCGACTGCGTCTCGTGCGCTACTACGAAAAGACAAGCGGTGAGTTCGCGCAGACCGTGCATCGAGCGATGGCCGCGCTTTCGCGCAACGGAACGGCCTATGCGGCCTGGAGCGCGGGCTGGCCCGTCTTTGTGTGCGACCTCAACAACACCTACGAGCGCTATGCCGCGCAGGAACTGCTGCGTACCTGCGACGGAGCCGTTGCCGTCGTCTCAAGACCGCTGTCGGCGCAAACGAGGACAATCCTTGCCCGTTACGCGCCCGACATGGCGGTTGTGACCGATGAAGCGGGGCTTCTGTCGGTGCTTTTGGGCAACTACGGCACCGTGATGCTGCTGGAAAGACGCATCGGCGGCTGGACCGTGACGTTTCCCGCGGGCGGGGCTTCGGAAAAAGACCTCAAAAACCGCAAGTATCCGGGATTCGCAAGAGCTTTGTCGCGCTGTGCGGTGCTGCCGGCTTCTTTCCCGCAAACCAAGGGCAACCTTTCTGCCGAGGCGTCCCGATGAAGACGGTCGCTGTCAAATGGCGCAATCGTTTGGCTGCTCTGCTTGCCGCCGCGGGGATGGGATTTTCCGTTGCCGCGCAGGCTGCCTGTGAGGGCGCCTTTCCCAATCCCGTCACGGACGTCTGTTGGTCGTGCATGTTTCCCATGAAAGTGGCCGGAGCTCAGTTGAGCAGCAACGGCGTGTCGGATCCCGACACCGATGCGCGCATCGTCTGCACCTGTCAGCGCGGCCCCTTGGTGGTGCCCGGTTTCAACATGAGCTTTTGGGAGCCGATCCGCACGGTGGAGGTGGTGCGGGAGCCCTATTGCCTCGTGTCCTTGGGCGGCATTTCGATGGATCCGGGGCTCGATGCGCCTTATCACGGGCGCAGTGCGTCGCGCAACGCCGCAGTCAATGCCTCCTTTGCGGGCAACGTCGGCGAAGACGGCATGGGAAGTCCCGAAATCGGCGCGGCCTTCTATCAGGCGCATTGGTACAACACGCCGTGGCTTTTCGTGCTGCAGGCCGTGGTCGACACCTCGTGCCTGGAAAACGCGCCCTGGGATCTGGCTTACCTCACGGAACTCGATCCTGTCTGGGGAGATTCTCTCGCGAGCTTTGTCCTGGCGCCCGAGTCGGCGATCTTTGCCAATCCCGTTGCGGTCGCCGCCTGCGCTCTGGACTGTACGGCCGCCTCGGTCATGCAGCCCCGCAAGGAACTCTTTTGGTGCAGCGGCTGTCAGGGTGGGCTCTATCCCTTGGCGGGCTGGATCGCCTCCATGACGAGCCCCCTGCAGGCCTGGCATCTGATTGCCGCCCGCATGACGGTGAAACTCGCGCGTGAGGGGCTGCTGTGGGCCGCGTACGGCAAGAAGGGGCAGTGCGGTCCTTACTTTGAGCCCATTCCGAGAAAGGACGTCTGGCGCACGCAATTGATCTATCCGACGGTGACGGCCTCGGGTTCGAAATGCTGTCGTCCTTTGGGCGCACCCACCATGAACTGGGGAGCGGGCAAGACCTTTCCCGTCTCGGGTGAAGACGGCGCGATTTTGCTCTGGCGCATGCGCGACTGCTGTGCTTCCAAAAACCTCATGACGGGCATGCCTTGAGGGCAGAGACGTCCGTTTGACGTCAATTCAACAAAGAAAAACACATGAAAGACACGAAAGCAAAACGCTGCGGGGCGTTGCGTAAGGCCGCCTTGAGTCTGATGACAGGCTTCGGACTTGCGGTTCTTCCCTTGTCGGCATCGGCCGGTGACGATTCTGACTCGATCTCGCGGATGACCGATCGGGAGCTTGTGAGCGCCGCCATGCGTGCCGTGCAAGGTGCGGCGCAGGAGATGGCGGCAAACGGCTCCGAGGCGCAGCCGTTGAGTACAGGCCCCTCCAAAGGGCGAATCGGCGTGCGGCTGACCGCAGCCGTGAGCATGAGTCTGGAAAAGGACTATCGGCAGGCTCTCAAACACGATGCGGCCAAAGCGGGGATGCGTCTTGCCGTGCGCGGTTTGCCCGTGCCCGACGGGTTTGAAAGGCAGCCCTTCTTTGCGGCGCCGAAAGACAAGCGGGTTCAGCTCAAGGGCGAGATCGTGAGGGCGGCTGCCGCTTTGCATGAAGCCTTCGGGGAGATCGACGTCGATCCTGCGTTTTTCCGGGAAAACGGCATTGAGGCGGCCCCCGTCTTTGTGCTCGAAGACGACGCAGGCGTCATCGCGCGCGTGCACGGAGCGGTGACGACCCGGTACGCCTTGGAAGTTTTGTGGAGCGAATTGACGGATGCGAAGTCTTTCATCGTGAAAAAGGCGGGCAAGGTGCGTGTGTCTCAAGCCAAAGAAGCCGTGTTGAAAGCCGGTTGCGCTCTGAGTGCGGGAACGCTTGCGGGGTTGTCCTTCATGGGAGAAGCCTGTGAGTAGCAAGACCGCGTTTGTTCTTTTGTCCGCAGCGCTTGGTTTGGGGCTTTCGTCGCCGACGGCAAAAGCGGACGGCGATGTCCCTGCGGGTGTCGAGGATGCCGTCAACGCAGGCAGGAACATGCCGATACCGGAGTTTGACGAGATCACGAAGGGTGCGGACGTCAACGACTTTATTTCGTCGAATACCGGGAGTACTGCGGAAATGGAGGCTCTGCGGCAAAACGGCCAGGGCGTGCTCTACGACCCGGGCCGAAACGAGGCCGACGCCTGCCGCAACCGTAACGATCCCAAGTGCCTGGCGGTGCAGATGGTCGACAAAGGCTCCGCCAACCGCCCCGTGTTGGATCCCGACGAGGAGGACAAGATTCTGGGCGGTCGCAACGACGTGATCGACAACGCCGACGATTGGGTGGATGTGGGCGGAAACGGCAGTTCTGCAGGCAACTGCGAGGACCATGTCACGGTGATCCCGAAGCCGGAGGAAACCATGACCTGTGAAGTGCGCACCAACAGAGAACCCGGAGGCAGCAGGCAGGAGACCTGCGAGAAGCGCTTTGATGAGATTTTGTCGGAAACGAGCGTGTGGGCGTGCGAAAACAAGACGAAGGAAGAAAAGGAAGCCGCCTGTTCGATTCCGGTCGTGGTGCGTCAGGAGACGACGACCACGCTTGCCTGCCTTGAGGGCAGTAAGGATGCGACAGCCGAGACGTGTCCGGTGACCGTCACGCCCGGTCAAAAGGAAAGGCATTACGCGGCTTGCTTTAAGCCCGTCTACCGATCGGTGACGAAGACCTGCACGCGGCGTCTGGTGGTGGCGGCCGAGGCCTCATGCCGCGTGGGCGAGACGCAAACAGCTTCCAACAGCGACTTCGGGGGTCTCGGGGAAGATGCGGTGCCCGGAGCCGACACATTGACGGCAACGAGCGTGTGTTCTGCTGACGGACTGGAACTTCGATTGACCGTGAACAGTCAGCCCGAAGTGACGGTGACGGCGCGCACCAACATCTTTGAGACGGTGGTGAACATCACCGGAGGTCAGGCGCGCCTTGCCGGAGACGTCTCCTGCACGAAGGCCGACTGCATCGCACAGCTGAAGATGACCGTCTACCGAAGTTCGGGCACGAGCCACGTCTATCAGGGCGAAGTGTTTCTGCGCTTTCCCTTCGTGCGATTCATCAAGAACGCCGAGACGGACCATTGGAGCGAGACATGCACGGGCGTGTGAATGTGAAGATCCTGTCTGCCGCTTTGTGTTCGATCTTGTTCTCGGCGGTTTCGGGTAAGGCCCCGGCAGCGGATGCTTCGCAGGAAAACTGCATCGTCACCGGGCGCGTGTGCGTGGAAGAAGGCGGCACGCGCCTTATTGACGGCGTACCGGTGACGCGTGACTGCTGGAGCTATCGCGACACGTACGCGTGCCTTGCGCCCGATACGCAGTCCGTAAACGGCTGCTCGACACTTCAGGCCGATGCGGACGAATCGGGACCGGGAAGGTGCGTTTTAAAAGAAAGAACGTGTTCGGAAGAAGTCGCCGATACCGTCGGCAACGCGGTGTGTCTTTCCTACAAGGAAACCTGGGTGTGTGACAGGAAGATCGAACTGCCGCCGATCAACGCCGAGTGGACGAAGTCGACCGTGGAGACGGAGGACGACGTCGACGAGTCGGCCTGCGGGGATTTGCTCGATCGACAGGACTGCGTAAAGGGCGAGGTGAAGTGTACGCAGGCCGGCTGCGAGCGCGTCTTTTACTGCGGCGCGAAAAACGCGACGGGGTGCTCGGATTTGGCCTCGGGCGGCTGCACGATCACCAAGGAGCCGACCTGCGATCCTGACTACGACCCGACGTGCCTTGTGAAGGTGGGCGAGGCAGTCTGCAAGGGAAAACTCCCGGAAGGCGTGGTGGAAGGCGGAGACGCGAACATCGAAGACGAAGAGACCGTCAACGTCGGTCAGCCCACGCCCGACCTCGCCTCCTGCAAGACCATGACCGAGGACTTTTTGGCGTCCGGCATGTCCTGCACGCAGATTTCCCAGGTGTGCGTCGACAAGGACCCGCCCGTACGCGTCATAAACGGCATTTCGTATCGAGCCTCGTGCTGGGGTTATGAGCGCACGTATCGCTGCGAGCGAACCGAACCCGCCTCGACCTGCAAGGGGCTTGAAGCCAGTCCCGGCTGCAAGGAAGTCGAGCGAACGTGCGTCAGGCAGGGCGAGGCCGGGTGCGAGGCCGAGCGCGTCGTCTACAACTGCGGCAAGGTCGAGGAGGTTGATCCGGGCGAGGCCGAGTTGATTGAGTCAAGCGACGAGATCGTCGGGATCGTGGAGGTGGATACCTGCTCAGACTTGGAATCCGACTCGGTGTGCCGCAAGACCTCGGAAGTCTGTACGCAACCCGGCGGCACGAAGATCGTCAACGGCGTGCCCGTCACCAAGGACTGCTGGGCCACCTCGATCACGTATACCTGCGGTTCCGGCAGCGGGGAGGCCGTCACCGACGACGGCTGCGAGGGACTCGAGCAGCGGGAGGACTGTAAGCTCACCGAATCCAAGTGTCTGGGGCGCGATGAATCCGGCAACTGCACGATGCTCACCAAGACCTTTGTGTGCGGTGGCGGCACGCAGGAGATCGTCACGGGCAAGGACTGCGACGGGGAACTGTGTATCGCGGGGATTTGCGAGCCCGCCAAACCGGAGACAAGCGAGGACTTCCTGGAAGGCATTGCCGTATGGGAGATCCTGCGTCAGGCGGGCATCTATGGGGAAGTCGAAGGCGACATGATCTTCAAGGGGACCGACTCGGGCTGCACCGTCAAGATGATGGGCTTTTCGTGCTGCAGAAACGACGTGGAGGGGACGGCGGGCACCATGAGCAATTCGGCGCTTTCCATCGGTCTTGAGGTGGGGCTCGACGCCGGCACCGAACTCATCAAGTGGCTCGGAAGTCCCTACGTCTACGACATCCTCAATTCCTTTGAGTCCACGCAGGGCGTCTTGCAGGCCCTCTACGGAAGTGCGGGCAGCGGCGTGTATTCGCCGTCGTTTTCCTACTACGGGGTGTCGGTGGGAATTTCGTCGGCCGGAAGCCTGACGCTTGAGTTTTCGCCGACGGCATTTTTGGCCTCGATCGCTTTGGAGATGGCCGCCGAATACTTTTCCTGCACCGACGAAGACCGCATGCACGCCTTGAGAAAGTCCCGCGGGCTTTGTCATTACGTGGGCAGCTTCTGCGACAAGGAGTCGGGTGCGGGGTGCCTGGAAAAGCGCGAGACCTGGGTGTGCTTCAACTCGAAACTCGCCCGTACCGTGCAGGAGGAAGGACGCAAGCAACTCGGAATCGGCTGGGGTACTCCCGAGCGCCCGGTGACGCGCGGTTTCACCCTGGAGGAGTTTCAGAGTCTGGACTTCACCAAGATGGATTTGAGACCGGTGGTCGCGGAAATTGCCGAGCAGTCGATGAAGGACGGCACGCTTGCCGGAAACAAGGTGAACACGGCCGCCGTCACCGAACGCGCCCGGGCGCGCGTGAAGCAGGCTGCCGCGTCGTCGGACCACTACACCGAAGTCAACACGATCGAAGGGAAATGCTTCATGGGCGAGACGGGCACGGGGACGGACTGCACGGCCGTGTACGCGCTGATTCAAGGTTACGAAAAACCGATGAGAAGCCATAAAAAGGGCGAGAGATCGGGGCGTCGGGCCTCGCTTCTGCTGCCGGCGGGACTCTGACGCGACAAATGAAGAAAAAAGAGAAATATTCAAAGGAGACGAAGTGATGAAACGCAAACAACTGCTGTTGCGCACCTCCATTGTGTTGGTGCTCTCGGGACTGGTGAGCGTATTGATTTTCCCCGAATTCACCGCTTGGGCGGGCTGCATGACGGGACACGGCGAGTGTCGCGTTGAAGCGTCGGTCTGCGGCGCACGGGGAGAGGCGCCGTGATCGGGGTGCGGAAAAGTCGGGCGCAGGTTGCGGCGGTGGCTGCGGCCTTTCTCGGTTTGATTCAAGTGAGCCTGAGCGCGGGCGCAAGCGGCGTTTCATCGGAAGATCCCGGCGCCTCGGGGGCAACGGCACGCAGCGCCGAGGGCTTCTGGACGCAGGACGTCTGGGCCGATCCCTCAAGGCCCTTTCTTTTTTACGGGGAGAAACGGGAGGATGAGGTGAAGTCCCCGACGGAAAAGAGAGCGGTTGAAAGGAAGGATCGGTCGAAGGCCGGCGGGGAAGTGAAGAAGTCTGACGCGCACGTGAGCGACGGCCAATTGGCAATCTTTCCGGCCGACGGGCTCGATCGTGCCGCGGCGGGGGAATCCTTGACGCGCGAAGCGGAGGCCGCCGGTCTTGAAAAGCTCAGGAGTCTCAAGACGGTTAAGGAGCTGCGGGAGGAGGTGGACCGTCGGATGGATGCGGCCGTGATGAATCCGACTCCGGCCGCAATCGGTCTTTATCTGCAGGCCAATGCCTTTTTGATGCAAAAGGCCGGCGTCTTTGCCGAGAGCTGGAGACGAGCCTTGGTCGACAACCCGCAGTTTGACTGGACGGCCGTGAGGCCCGCGGTAAACGTTGTCTCTACGGGCATGTCGCGCGAACGCGAGGGTCGGATGATGCGTGAGGTCAGGCTGATGGCCAAGGATCACGGCTTCATTTTCTTCGGTGACGACACGCTGAAGACCCGGCACATGCTCGAACAGGTACGAGCCTTTCAGGCCGAGTACGGGTTTGACGCGGCCTTTGTGTCGGTGTCGGGGGCAAACAATCCCTTGATGCCCGAAGCCAGAGACGACAAGGGTTTGAGTGCGTTTGTCGCGCAGGGCGTTCGACAGTTTCCGGCTTTGGTGCTCGTGAGCCGATTTGAAAAGGATTTGACGAAGGCAAAGCTCATTGCCACCGGTGCGGCCGATGCGATGACGTTGGTGCGCAACACGCATGCGGCGGCCAATGAAATGCTGCGCGACAGGGCCTCTGCGGCGGGGGATTCGGTTGCAGCTGGCTTGAAGGCGGGGCAGACCGCAGCGGAAGGCGCCCTGGGCGGTTCGGTTGAATAACGACGAAGGATAAGAAGAGTGAAAGCGAAGAATTTGAGTAAAGGGCTGGGTGTGCGACTTGCGGCGGCCGTCGTTTTTTGCGGGGCGGTGAATGTACACGCGGGCTTTGTGGACGATTTCTTGGATGAAGCGCAGGCAAACGTCAATGTGACGCAATCCGGTGTTCTGCAGGCCGGCGGCATGAATGTGGTCACGGGCGGGGGCTTTGTCTTTAAGGCGCCGAGAAAGGAGTTTTCGCCCTTTGCGATCACGCCGCCGTCGTTGCGCGCCAATTGCGGGGGCATTGACGTCTTTTTGGGGGCGTTTTCGATTCCGAGCCGCGAGGAGTTTGTGAGTTTCTTAAAAAGCGTGGGTACGGCTTTGCCCGGCGTCGCCTTTCAGATGGCGCTTCAGTACATGGCGCCGGACTTAAATGAGATCGTGGGGCGCTATTCGGATCTGATCCGAGGCTACACCAACCGCTATACGGATGCCTGCACCGCAGCGCAGTCGATCATGGAGGATACGGGGGCAAACGGCGCCCTGCAAAAGGCTGTCTTCGGAGCCAAGAACGCCTTGCGCGCAAGCGGCGCTGCATCGGATCAGTCCGAAGCCGACCGCCAGGTGCGTGACGACGGCGAAAAGGCGATCGACAAGGCCCCGGTGCAAAAGGACGCTTCGGGTAACGTCGTCTCGGCTCCTGAAATCAATCTCACCTGGGCGCTTATCAACAGCGGAAACTTTTCCAAGGGCAACAGTCAGGAATTGAAGGAAGTGATGATGACGCTCGTGGGCACGACGATACTGAGAAAGTCGGGCTCGGGCAAGGACGCCGTCTTGACGAGCACTCACTATGCGGGCGCGGATCTGCTGCCGATTCTCTTCGGGGAAGTGCGCGGCGACGTCAAGATCGAACGGCTGCATTGCGACGAACCCAAGCGCTGCTTGAAGGTTTCGCCCGCGGAAACGAGCGACGCAAGTCTCGTCGATCAACTGTACGACGCCGCAGCCAATTATCGCCGTGCGGTAAGGGAGCGAAACGCTTCCTTGGTGAGCGACCGGGAACTGATGCTCTTGGGCGGCACGACGGGTGTACCTCTGCTGCGAGTCCTGAACCTAGCCGCGACTTCCCGCTATCAGGGCATTGCTGACGACTTGGTGCGCATCTACGTGGATGCGGCGGCCTACGAATTGCTCGCCTCCGCAGTTAATTCCCTGGCGGGTGACATCAGGGCCGCTTTGTCGGGGTCAAGCGCCAAGGATCATTCCGCACAGCATGTCGAACACGTGCGGCGTCTGGAAGAGAGAATCGAAGCCGTGCAGCAGGGTGTCTATCAGCGACAGGACAAGCTTCTTCAGGGCATGGCACGCGCCTCGAATTTGATTCTCCAGCTTGATCACATCGAAAAGAGTCTGGCGGTCAACCAAGTGACGCCCACGATCGAGGCGTGGCCCGAAAGCTCCAAGGAGTTCAAGTGATGGACGACGCGTTTGTCTTTTACGCCTATTGGAACGGCAATCAGATTCGGGATTTGTTCGAGGGGTTGGTGTCTGTCACCAACGGCTCGGGCTTTGTGCAGCTTGCGGCCTTCTTGGTGGTGACCGGCATGGTCGCGTGCCTTCTGATCGGCGCGGTCAGGGGCGAAGGCAGAAGCGTGATTTCCTACTTTGCCTGCGCGGTGCTCTTTTGGTTTGTGGCGATCGTTCCCAAGGCGACGGTCGTCATTGAAGACGTCAGGAGTCAAACGGTCTACAACGTCGACAACGTATCCTTGTCGATGGCCTTTTTTGCGTCCGCTTCCAGCCGCATCGGGTATTGGCTGACTCAGGCCTATGAGACCGCGTTCATTCCGGCCGACGTGGCGAAGTATTCGAGTTTCGGGGCCGTCTATCCGCAGCGCGTGATGGAGGTGCTGCAGCGCACGGGGCCGGTGACGGTGCAGGGACGTGAAACCCTTCAGGCGGTTCTCAAAAACTGCGTCTTGCCGGAAGTTGTGTTGGATGGCCGCAAGGCCGATGAAACGAAGGCTTCGAGCGACCTTTGGACGCTCATTAAAAGCGACGGCTGGGTCAATCCCGCGCGCCTTGCGGTGATGCCCGACGGCTCGGTGCTCAAGTGTCCTGCCGCCGTCGCGGAACTTGAGCAGGTGCTGGTCAACGTCGAAATTCCCGCCCTAAAGCGCTGGGTGCAAGTAAAGCTCGATCCGCAAGCCGTGAACCCGTCGACGTCGATTGCCGCAAGCATCACGCAGACGGAAAGTCTGCTTCTGGGGATTTCGCGATCGGCCGAGAGCTCCTTGAAGCATTCGCTCATGCTCACCGCTTTGCCCAAGGTGATGTCGGGCCACGCCGTGACGGTGGCCGGTCCTGCGGCGATGGCGTCCACTTTGGCCCGCGCTCAGGGAAATCTTGCCGGTGAAATCAACTACCGAACGATGGCAAAGATGGCCGAGGACGCTTTGCCGAAGATCCGAAACGCTCTGGAATTTGTGGTGATTGCGATGTTCCCGGTGGTGGCGCTGATTGCCCTGGTGTCAGGCTCCGGGATGGCGGGGGTCGTTCGAAGCTATGTCACGCTTCTTTTGACCGTACAGCTGTGGCCGGCGTTGTCGAGCGTCGTCAACTACCTTGTCATTGCGCATGATCTGCATCCTTTCACGCTGCTGGCGCAAAACTTCGGGGGCTCGAGCCTTCAGGCCGCCACGCTCATCCGCGAGACGGGAGCAAGCTCTCAGGCGATAGCGGGGGCCTTGCTTTGTGCCGTTCCCGTCATTTCCTACGCCTTGGTGCGAGCCGGCGACATGGCCGTGGGGCAGCTTGTGGGAGGTTTGACGCAGCCCGCACAAAGCGCTGCGACATCTCAAGGTGCCGCAATTGCTGCGGGAAATATCTCGCAGGGCAACGTGAGCGTGTCAAACGTGTCTTCGAACAACGTTTCTTCCAACAAAGCCGATGCGTCGATAAGAAGCGTGGACAGCGGCATGGCGGTGACTCAGTCCGGTTACGGCACCGTGACGCGAGCCGCTTCGGGCGAGGTGACGGGTCTGCAGCGCACTGCCGTGAGTTTCGGGGTGGACTCTCAGATGCAGCAAAGTCTTGTACGCGGGCATTTGGCTTCGAACGTGGGACAGACCTCGACCGTCTCCACCGATGCCGCTCGATTCTCTTTCTCGCAGTCGGCCTCAAGCAGAGATTCCACGCAGCAGAGTTTTGCGCATGCCTTAAAGGATGCGTTGAGTGAACAGAAGTCTCTTGCGACGAATTATTCGGATACGAGCGGGTGGGGTAATAGTGTGACTTTGACGAGGGCTGCGGAGATGGGAATCAGTTCGAGCGTTACTGAATCGCAATCGTATTCAAGCCTTGCAGGTTTGCAGATAAACGGTAATGCTGGTGTCAGACTTCCTGACGATGATCCAGGGCCTCAGTTGCCGTACATAAGAAATCCCGCAAATTCTGTTGGAGTTCTCGCTGATCAGCAAAGTTCGGTTCTTGGGGGAGGAACTCCATTGCGTACGGTACCGCAGTCAAAGATGCTCTCGGATATCGATGCTCTGCCAAAACTTATGGCAGCGGGATCTCTTGGCGGTAATTGGACGGCGGCTGATGCACAAAACTTGGTGGATACAGCAACAGGAAAATTCGGCAACACAGACAGTCAGACCAGAAATAGCAATTATCAAATTGTTCGAGCGGCTGCAGAAAACGTCGCCAATAACCACTCAGATGAACGAGTGCGCAATTACGCTAGAGGTTTTGTCCAATCGTTGGATGCAACTCATTCAGCTGGTCGGGACCAAACACAGTCGCATGTGGAATCGATGTCGGCTGTCTCTACGTTAAACGAGTCGGATACAGGTTCGGTGACGACGTCGGCGGATGCCACTGTGCCGTTGATGAATTCCGCTGTTGAACGTTATGGCAGCGGTGAAGCTGTCCTGCGAGCGATGTATCAGCCCGCGGAAGTGGCCAGTTTTGCAGGAGAGCAATATGTTCGAGCCGGTGGTGCTGTTTCGCCCGCGGATCGATTTGGACCTGGGACGGTTGTTTCTGCCATTGAAAGAAATGCGGAGGTCTTTGAAGCCAGTTCAGCCAATGTACAGCGCGAGGCAGGCAGTAATGCGGCAAAGATCAGCGAAATATCGGGCTCTACCCTCAATGCTTCGAGTGTTGGGGATGTTATGAATGCTGAGGCGTCTGTGGGTGTCCAGCAGTTTGATGCACAACACGGACAGTTTGTTGCGAGCCATCAGAGCAACCAACAGGCGCGAGAAAAGCAGATGAACTTTGATCGAGGTGTGATGCTCGTTGCCCGAGAAGCCTACAACATGGAACATCAGGACAAGAACTTTGCCTTGCGAAACGCCTTTATGGGCGGATGGGGTTATCGAAACGGTGACCAAATCCAGGAAGACCTGCGGTCGTGGGCTGCGAACAATCCGACATTAAACGACAGACTCGAGCAAATCGGTGCTAGCGACCGGGATTACGTGTCGCAGTCGGATTGGGAGCATTTGGTGGAGATCGCGCGTCAGCCGAAGGGAATCAGACTGCCATGAAGTTCTCAGTAGGAATCGAACGGATCTGTGTCGTGATGAATGTCCGGATCGGTGAAGGAGTCATGCCAGTCATCGGAATCCGGGAAAGGCTTGTAAAACGGACTGCGAGGATCGAAATGATTGAAGTAGTAGTCGGGAAGACCGGAGTCAATTGGCTCCGAGTCTGAAGACGAATGCCATTGTTGGAAATCAGGGCGTTGATTGTCGTCGGGCCACCATGGGGACTGATGACGAAGACGCCGGGAATGCTCTGCGGCAAGCCGCTGGGAGGAGAAAAGTGAATCAAGCTTTTCTCCGACCGCGACCATGATGACACTGACAACTTCAAGGATTTTGAGATAGCAGGCAGTGATGAGGTTTAAAGAATTCATCTTTTGTAGCAACGACGGAATGCATTCATTCTTGCCCAGTAACGATGCATTTTGTGAGAATGAGCAATATAGCGTCGTTTTTCTTCGATGGTTAGGTGGCGAGGTGCGAATAAATCATCGATTTTTCCTCCTACATCAATAAGAAGAATGCTGATGAAGTCCAGAATCTTCAAATACAAAGCCGTGATTGGATTGAGTTTGCTCATGGTGACACCTTTGACGTTAAATCAAATAAAAGAAAGGGAATGATGGGAGATTCGATGGAAAGGTGTCGTGTAGAAAGAAGATGAGTTTTGCATGGTATCGACTCGGATGAAAAAGCAGATTGAGTGTTACAAAATCAAATAAATGACCTCTCGAGAGCTGCTTTTTGGCTAAAAATTACATAAGCGTTTTTATTATATCTGGCTGATTTTGAAAATGGAAGAATCTAAGGGAAAAATTACTGAAAACAAATTGACCGTATTTCGATCGTTTGCGCTCGAAGTCGGTTGCACGTTAATTATTCAGGAGAATTTGCCGCATTGTCTTGATGTCAAATTGAAAAAAGGCTTACCTGGCGTCTATATTCAATTGCGAAAGCGAGGTGAAATCTATATCGGAGAGGCCTGCGACATTCTGGATCGACAAAAGGAACATCTACACAACGGTGTCAAACTGGCTGCGCTTGCGATTCTTCCGACCGACATGATGGATATGCAGGGACGAAAGAATCTGGAGACGTCCGTGATTGCTTCGGCGCAGAAGAGGAGACTGCGTCTTGCGAACAAATCCAAGGTCAAGCTTGCCGAAGAACTCAATCGTCGCAAGGAATATCTCTCGGTTTCTGCCGCCGTCCAGAAGCTCGATCGCATGGACGAGTACGCCGTCTTTCAGTTCGGCCAAGGAGGCTGGCTTGAAACGCTCGAGGAAGCCAAGAACAAGGCCACTGCAAGCGACTGGGAGCGCTACATGAATTTTCGCGAGTCTCGGTTTTCCCATGAAGCGCTTCTTCTGATCACGACCTACGTGCGGCGCGTGATTCCCGATCCTGAGCTCAATTACGGCAAGACTTGGTGTATCACACTGAACGAGTCCGGGTGTCCGGCTCCGCAGTGGATCATCGTCAATACTCAGGCCGGCTCGGTGTTTTGCGTGAACGTTCATTACACCGAGGAGGGGGCCATAGTAAAGGCGGAGTTCAGGCTCGAAAGACGTCGCCTGGATCTTCTGCTGGAGCGTTCCAACGGCAGCGATGAAGAGATGCAGATCATGCTTGGCATCACTCACGGCCATTTTGACTTGAAGCGCAACTACTGTGACTTGCAAAAAGATACGACGATCAAGACGTATCCGGTTTCGAGCGGCAAAGTCAGCCTCGAAATGGATCTCGATCAGGCACTGGAGTTCTTTCAATCGCCGATCGGCGTGGCCATGATCTCAGGGCGTGTCGACTCGATAAATGGCAAAGAAGTAGGAGAGGGATTCCGTCTGGGCCGCCTGTTTTTCTGACCTGATTGACGGTGCCGTCAGTTTTGCGTTTGCTTCGAGCCCGCTTGTGTGGCTGTTGGTGTCAGAGCGTATTCGGGACACTACTAATGGGTATACTGCGGGTTTCCGTTAACCGTGTAGAGGAAAGTTGTATCACATGACAAATAAGCGCACTCTGGCAGACTGGTTCCTGGCGACTCGCCCGTGGTCGTATCCGGCTTCGACAATGCCGGTGGCTTTGGTCCTTGCCTACTATTTCGCTGACGGTGTAGCCGTTGATCCGGTCAATGCAGTATGGGCGCTTGTGAACATCGTCATTTTCCATGCGGCAGGTAACGTCTGGAGCGACTATTTTGACTTTCGGTACGGCGTCGACAACCAAAACACGTTGGGAGTTCGCCAGCTTGTCGACGGTAAGTTCGTGGCCCGGGAGTTTCTCTGGCTTGCAATTTTCCTTTTTGCCGCAGGAACGCTGTGTGCGCTCTTTCTCGTTTGGCGAACGGGGTTCCCGTTTCTGGCGGTGACTTTTGCGGGCATTGCGGCGGCGCTGGTGTATCCGCCCTTGAAGTATCGTGTCGGCGGTGACGCGGTTATCTTTATCGCCTATACGCTCACACCGCTTTTTGCTACGGCGTGGATTGTGACGGGGACGTGGTCGCTTGATGCCATCTGGGCGGTGCTACCTACCGGAATTCTCACGGTCGGCATTTTGCACGCCAATAATCTGCGAGATGCTCAGACGGATACGGAGGCTGGCATTCGTACGCTTGCCTCAGTCTTGGGACAAAAACGGTCGGTGTGGCTATATCAGTTTGAGATGCTCGTGCCGTTTGCAATTTTGTTGGCAACTGTTTGGTTCGGGATTTTGCCGTTGACAGTGCTGTTGACTCTGCCTGTTGCCGTGGGTGTGATGGCCTTGTGCAAGCAGGTCGGACGATTTGATGGCGTCAATACGGAGAGCATCGCAACGCTCGACGCTTCGACCGCCAAAACGCAGCTGATGTTTTCAATGCTAATGGTGGCGGGGCTTATGGCCGGGCATTGGCTGACTTGACAAAAGCTGTCTAGCGATAGAACGCTCGATTCTCGGAAGATGGGAGCCGGGCGTTTTTCATTCGTCTTCATTCTTGATGTTGGAATTTTTAGAGCGAAGAAATATGACCTGAACTAAGAAGACACTTCTTTTACCCGCACGAGCGGCTCGTCGGACGCTCTGCGGAAAAGCTGTTCAAGGGCTCTTTCCTGCGATGCAAAGGCAAGCGGCGGTTCGTTCAAGTGGAGGCCTATGGTTGCCTGCCAAGCCGCTAGGTTCTGAGCCTCGCTTGTTTGATGACATTCAAAGAAAACGTACTGCAGTCCGCCGTGTTTGAGAGCCTGACGCAATAACTCACTCTTACCGACGCGGCGACGTCCGTACATCACTGCGAGAGTGTCCGGAGAACGATCTAAAAATCGAGAAAGCTGTTGAAGTTCTGCATTCTGGCCGATGAACCGCATGTTCCACCTTGCTAGTAAAACAAAACTTAGTAAAAAAGACTTTACTCAATTCGATTTAACTTAGTCGTGGCTCAAAGGCATATGTGGATGTCGACATGCTTTTGAGGCGAGCGATGTCAGAAATGCTCAAATTTATGCCGGAAAGACAGATTGTTTTTGGTCTTTTTTCAAGGTGGGAGAGCTGATAAGGCTTGGCTTTCTCATCCGTACAACGATCTGAAGAACCATTTGTATGCGGTCTGTCCGTCGCAGTGCGGTGTTGAAATCGTGTCAACTTGATGCGTCATAGATTGACGCTTTACTTCGTAAGCTTTCAGGGTAATTCAGGAATCTTTCTATTTTGGATAGATATGAAGAAATATCCTTACTCCCTGGTTGTTCGCAAGGTAATCTTCTGCGTCTGTTCCGATTTGTTGGGAAGACTCAGGCAGGCTCGTCCAGATGAGACTGATCACTACAAGACCGTACAGGTGGCGCCCATCAAAGGGGCTGGACCTGTCCTCGTCGAATACAGTCTGAAAAAGCGTTGGCCGGAAACCGACAAGGATCGCCGACGACAGTACCTGGGTCGCATTTTGCAGTTGCAAAATGGTGTTACCATCGTGTTCCATAAGAAGAGCAGCTGGAGAATCGAGTTCAGGGACGCCGAAGGTAACATCGTCGACAGGTGTAAGCGAAACGACAAAGCCGAAGCGATTCGACAGAAAATCAAAAATTGCCTTGAGGACGCTTATCCGCACTACAAGAACTTCACTCTTTCCGAACGTTTCGTCGAAACGCTGATCAAGCCTTTCCGGGACATCTGGATGGACTTCGTGGACATTAGCAAGAAGGCGCTGTCGCCTTTGTGTAAGGGATCCGAATCGCCGCAGCTATTTTGGGAATTGGGTGATCAGGTGTTTTTCTTCGAAGGCGACCTGGAACTTTTTACAGCTCAGGAAAGCGGTCTGTGTTGGTTCTCTCGTACAAAGTACACCTTGGATTTTGAGTACTTTCAGGACAAAGGCCATGGTGACTGGCTGTGGCTTCACAATAGTTTCAAGGACAAGGAATTGCATTTGAAGCCGATCAGATCTGATAATGAAATTGCAGATGTGTTGTCGAAATGCGGTGCTTTCGAGATTGTCTACAACTGCAAGGAGACTGACGAGACTTACAGTTAAGACTTGTAAGGACGGTCACAAAGATCGCTTATAGCTGTCAGACAGTCTCGTTACTCTGTCGAATTTCTGTCAAGGTGTCTTTCTGCACGCCTTTCGTTCGATTTTCGTGTAAATTTACACGGAATTCGAAGGAAATCCGTGAATCATGAAACTTAATCGTCTCCTTTTGCAATCGCTCAAGCAATGGGCACAACAACCTCATCGTCTTCCTCTCTTGCTCCGTGGAGCGAGACAGACAGGTAAAACCTGGCTTCTGCAGGAATTAGGTCGAGAGTGTTTCGAACACACAGCTTACTTCGACTTTGCGAGCAGACCTGCACTTCAGGAAATCTTCGCTTCCACACGAGATCCGCATACCATCCTCAAAGGATTGAATCTCCTGAGTGAGGTTCCGATTCTTCCGGGCAAAACACTGATTGTCTTCGATGAAATTCAGCTATGCGACCATGCTTTCGGTAGCCTGAAATATTTCGCTCAAAGTGCTCCTGAATATGCGGTTGCGTCCAGCGGGAGTCTTTTGGGAACAGAAGTTCGACGCAAGCAGATATTTGTACCGGTGGGGCAGGTGGACATACGCGATGTTTGGCCGCTGTCGTTTTCGGAGTTTCTCCTTAATGCCGCTCCGAAGCTCTACGACTATGTGGAACAGATTGCCGAGTTAGCTCAACTCCCCGACTTTGTGCTCAGCGAAATCGAAAAGGAATTCGTTCGTTATCAGTGCATCGGCGGCATGCCGGCGGCAGTTGCTGCCTTCATGGACGGCGTGGATATGGGGCAGATTGAATCATCGCTACGGAATATTTTGGCGATGTATCGACTCGATTTTTCGCAGTACGCCAATCCTATGGAGACAATGCGAATCGCAGCCGTATGGGACGCTATACCGAGTCAGTTGGCAAAACCCAACTCACGATTTTTCCTGAGTCAAATACATGCGAATGCCCGAAGCAGGGAGTTTGCTCCTGCGTTGCAATGGTTGTGTGAGGCAGGCCTCGTTTTGAAGACATGCCGTGTTTCTACTGCAAAAATCCCTTTGAGAGCTTATCTGGAACCCGAAATTTTTAAGCTGTATGCAAAAGACGTTGGTCTTCTGCGCGTGATGGCAAATCTGTCCTCAGACAGCCTTCTGAATCCATCGGTTATGTCTGAATTCAAGGGAGCTCTGGCTGAAAATCTGGTGGCTATTTCGTTGTGTCGGACATATGGCATCGAACCTTGTTACTGGGCCTCTGGAGAAAAGGCTGAAGTTGACTTCCTCATTGAATCAGCGGGGCAGGTTTTTCCGCTGGAAGTAAAGGCAGGCAAAAGCGTCGCCGGTAAAAGTCTGTCGGTTTATGCGCGTAAGTTCGATCCTTCATTGACCATTCGTTTATCGGGATTGAATCTCAAAAAGGACGACCGGCTGCTTAATGTTCCTTTGGCTCTGGTTGACTGGTTGCCGAAATTTATAGAAATGGCTCTGTAACGCTTGGTGTTGTAATTTTTTCCATCATTGGCAGTTATTCGGAAATTCCTAATAACTGAAGTTTCGCGGAGCTCTTCATCTTTGAAAATGTTTTTCAGATGTTCGTTGATGGTGGCCGTGGAAACTTCAAAAAGTTCGGCCATTTGTTTCTGGCTCAACCAGATAGTTTCATCCTGTACAAGTACCTGAATTTTTGGGCCATTTCCTTCACTGCCGTAGAGGAGCATCATTTTCTGTTTTTCGTCACTTATTCATGTCTCCATTTTTTCGCGTGGCCGTATTCTCTCACGAACAGCGGTAGGTGAATCATCCACATCAATCGGGAATTGGATGGTTGACCACAGTAGAAACGTAGATCCTGTTTCAGGTGGCTGGAAGGCAGAGAATTCCAGCGCTGACGGATTGAGTGTCTGACGTGACCGATCTAGCCTGCATCTTGCAAGTTCCCAACCAAACGTCACCAATTCGGCAGCCCAAGGCTGCCGATTGACGTTTTGAAGGTGTGAGAGGCTCGCACACGGTCAAAATTAGCCTCGCAACTGCTTTTGCGGGCGCAATCTCCCCTTACCCCGAGACTGCGGCACAACGAGTCGGGGACGCTCAGGCCGATTTATATTCGGATGAAAAAGAGCGACTCAAAGGCCTGTCGATCGTGCAGCTGCTCCGGCAAAGTCAACCGCAACTCCTTACGCATTTGCCTGACGGCTGCCGTTACGCAGATCACGTCGCGTCTGAAGGTGCGCACCGTCTTCTGCACAGCCTTCTTGTTGGCTTTTCGCACCCCGAAATACTGGATGCGTCGGGCGATCTTCAAAAGCATTTGGCAGTAGGCCGACAAAATCATGCGATAGCAGTTGGTGTGGAATTTCGTAGCGCTGGCACGATCGCCGAAGCACTCTGTTTTGAATTCACCAATCCACTGTTCCATGCGGCCTCGGCCGCAGTAGACCTGCTCGTACATGTCCTCGGTAGAGGCCAGAGAAAGTTCTCCGGCATAGCCATTGTGCTGAGGATCCATTGTGTTGACGATGCTGGTTTGAATCAGACGCAGATCAAGCTGGCAGGTGCGAGAGTCAAAGCGCTTGCGTGCGATGACGCGTCGCTTCTGCTTCCAACTTTTGGCATTCCAACTGACCCCGCCGATGATTTGGACAGCAGTGCCGGCAGCGGTGTAGCGCTTGACCTCTTTGCGCTTGACGTGTCTGAGCCCCTTTTCATAAACGGCTCTCTGAGCCGCTTTGATCGGCGGAAATCCCATAATGTAATGAGCGCCTTGAGCCAGACAGGTCTCGACGATCTTGTTGGAATTAAAGCCGGAATCAGCCCGCAGAACAACAATGTAGTCGGGGAAAAGCTCTCGAATGCGCTTGAGCAATCGAGGCAAATAGTGCTCAAGTACTCTTCTGGCATCGGTTGTGCCGGCCGCACCGATCACTGCGACAGGATAGCCGTGCAGGTAGCAAAGCACCGGTGCCAGACAGCAGCATTGGTAGTGCCCGTTGTAGGACTTGTTTTCCTGATTTCCGTAGAGCTCGACATAGGTTGAGTCCACATCCAGAAAGATGCACCGATAGCTTTTGCGTCGAATTTTTGGCAAAAGCCCGAGTTTCTTGTTGGCTTGAGCAAATGTCGTCAACAGAGTCTCGTTGAGTTGATCGATGGAGTGACGATTGAAACTGTTTTCGAAGCGGCACAGCGTAGCGCTGCCGGCGATATCTGCAGTGCCAAGCGCGGACGAAAAGCCGGGATCGTGAAACAGTTGATCGTGATTGTTGAGATCCTCAAAGCCGGCAGCCATCGCAAGAACCCTCTGCTCGAACATAACTTGCGGTGAGTATTGCGTATTGCACTTGCTGGGAACGGCCGCGGAAATAACTTCTTTGGCGTTCTTGAAAAGCCCGAGACTGCGAGCAATGTCAGCGATCGGAAGAAGACCGGCAAAGGAGGTTGCAAGAAATTTCTTGTCGGAAAACGTGACAGAGCGCCCAGAGGCGTCGGAGCATGTGGTAATCTGCATGTCGGAAGCGGGGTGGTTGAGTTTTTGTAGGCAAACTGAACTTTACCAAACCCCAATGCTTCCACCTCCCGATCCGCCGTTCGTTGCGTATTTTTTATTTCTGCTTCCGACTGCAGTTTTTTGAACTTTCAAAATTCAGGTTAGGTATGGATATTTGTCTATAAGTGATATTTGGTTTTGAGACACCTTCGCTCAAAAGCAGACCGGGAGCATAATGACACCCGTCTCTCCTCGGCAAGTTACCTTGTTTGAGGAGTCCATTCAGCTTTATGGAGCTTTTCATGACAATAGAATCACACGACAGAAGCACTGCTGCAAAGCGAATTCCCTTTGCTTTGACGGCCGTTGCGTACGCAGTTGTATTAGCTGTATCAAGTACAGCTGTTCAGGCTGCCGCTGATGAAAAACTCATTGGCGGAGTCAATGCCCAACAGACGGTATTTGAAGGCAATAAAACACCCGAGCCGCTCGTGGTAGATGCTCAAGAAGCCTATGACGAGATCATCGGCGGTCATCACGTTAAACAAATCAAAAACGAAGGTGCTTCGGCCGAGAGTCTCGTGACTGTCGCGAGCGATGCCTCCACTGCAACGATCACAAATGTTGACGGTGTCCAGCTAGTGGTCGGTGGTTCAAAGTCAAATAACAGCTTTGCGTCTCTGGTTTCTACCACGACGTCTGTCACGATCAATGGTGGAACTATTGGGGCTGTGTCGGGTAATGCCGATACGGCTGTCATTGGCGGCAACCTTATCAAAGCGACTGTGAATCAGGGCGGTTCGACCGCAACTTCCGAGACAACTTTTTCAACTGTGACCGTCACGGGTGGCGTATTCAAGATGAATGCCGGTAGTCCCGGTTTAATCGGTGGCTCAAAGGCTGATGACTATAGTGGTCAAGCCGATGGAGTTTCTCTGAAAGTGCATGATCAAAATGCACGTTTGGTTGTTAGCGGCGGTGATTTTACAGCCGGCGGTGACTTTATCGGCGGCGCTGTCGCAACAGGCTCCGGCGCATCGGCTTCTGTCGATCATTCCGAAGTACGCTTGACCGGTGGTGTTTTTAATGGAGATACGAGAAGTGCAGTTTACGGCGGCAGTGTTGCGCTAAACGGAGCTACGGCATCAAACATAACGAGCAGTGTTTTTGTTGACGGTACAGCGCAAGGATCTGCCGGTTTTTCAACTACACAACCCTCAAACAGTATCGCAAACGAAACCTTAGATAAGGTTTTATATGTAAGTCTTTACGGGGGGGGGCTAAACGCTGCCGTCACTAAGAAATCATCTCTCACGATTCAAAACGCAACACTAGGTTTCCAATACATTGGATTAAACAATAAAGGGGAAAAAACCACACAAATTAAAACTGTTGCCATCAATTCTGGTTCTCGTTACGACGTTGCAGGGACATATAACGAAGGTAATACAAGCCTCACCGTAACTAACAGCACGGTAATTGGGGATGTCCGAGGCGGCTCTTGGTTAGGTACACGCAGTTCCAACGAAGTACTTCAAGGCAACGTTACTGCAGGTGATTCGGTTGTTACGGTCAAAGACGCCGTTATGAACGGCTACACAAAAGGCGTATCAACCTGGAATGGTCGTATATTCGGTGCCGGTCTCATGCAGTACACCGAGAATTCAACTTATACGGTCAATTCGACTACGGTCCGAGCTGAAAATATCACCGGTCAAGACACTGAACAAGGAAGCGGCGAAATCACACATAATCCGGGAGCACGTATATTTGGCGGCGGACAGCTATACAACAACGGATTGGCGCAGAACAACACGTATACCGTCAAGGCAACTGACGTCGAGCTAACCGGTTCGACAAGCGAAGTTCAAGACGTTATCGGCGGAAGTATCGTAAGCGGTACAAACAAGTACGACACAAATAAAGTCGTGCTCGGCTCTTCCAAAGTACACGTTGCTGACGCTTATGTCGCTAACCGTATTGTTGGCGGCAACGACGTTAATTGGTTTGGAACCGGTGAGGTAAACGGCAATACATCGATTCTTGTTGACGGATCCTCAAAAGTCGGAGAAATTGTCGGTGCCAATACGGCTACCTTTGTGGCGGACTATATGTTTGGCGACGGTGTGCGCCGTGCCGAGATGACTGGTAATACGTCAGTAACTGTTGGCGGTAACAGCAATGTGGGACGCATAATCGGTGCGGGGTACGCATATTCAGCCGGCGATGGCTACCCCCCAGCAAAGGGAGACGGTACGACTAGCGATCGGACTAGTGCTTCCTACAATAAGGCCGCTGTTTCGACGCTTGCAGGCGAAACGAACTTGGTGGTAGAGGGGCAGGCACATGTTGAACAAGTGATCGGTGCAGGCTTTGCTAAGACTGACGCAATCTATCATGTGGATGGACAGGATGAGTTCAAGCAAGTCGGCAACGGTACGATGAAGGGACAGGTCCACATTACTGTTAACGGAGGACATGTTGAACAGTTGGCTTTAGGTGGCCTCGGTGTAGGATATGGCGATTCCTCCCTTGAAGGCGACGCTCAGGGACAGTTGCAAGCGGGCACGGTTGACGCTGTTGTTGTCGGCGGCGTCGGCGCCAACAGCACTGTTTACGATTACAACTACATTACTAGCACCGACAAGCCTGAGATGACGGAAAACGGTACTAGTTACGGTACGGCTAAGATTTCAGGCAACGCGACCTTCACCGCTACGAGCGGATCCCTCGGTCAGGTGTTCTTAGGCGGCGTACTTCAGAACCAGGACAATTCGCTATCGTCTCCCGATGCCGATCATGCAGAACAGGTCAAGGTTGGCGGAACGGCCACTCTGATTCTCACGGGCGACGTTGATCTGAGCAAGACTCAGGTGCTGGCGGCATCTGCTGAGAAAACAAAGCTTCAATTCGGTACCGAGGATCTCGCATGGTCCGGAGATTTCTCTAACTTTGCCGGAATTGACGAACTGGCTGTCATGGACGGCTCTGAGCTGCGGCTCGAAAATCTTACGGTCGACCAGATGGGCGACGACGGTATGACTCTCGCTGGATCCGGCCTCGTTTCGGTTGAGACACTCAACCATGCTGCCAAGTCGATTACGCTTGCCGGCGGTATGCTGCAGGTTGGCACTATTGCAATGACAGGTGATGGCAATCTAACTGTTGCAGGTGGCACGTTGCAGACTACGACCGATCAGATCTTCACTCAGGCACTTGGTTCTGATGGTTCTGTACTTGACGCGGGCGAAAAGAAAGCCAACGGCGTGGCATTCAACTCCGGCGCTGTTTCTTTCTCCGATACCTCCTATAACGTTCACTATGCTTCAAGCGCTGCCTCGCTTATCGGTGCCACAACTGACGTTGTCTTTACCGGAACGCTTGTTTCTGTTGACGAAACGAATGACACGGAAAATGTCATCACGGTCGGCGATTACAACAACCCCGAATCCGGCCAGGAAATTGCTGAGAATGCAATTTTTGCCAATGCTGCGCTTGATGCAACGGCAGTGGAAGGTACGAGCCTCACGATCGGCGTAACAGAAACCAGCGGTGACGTCGTTATCGATCAAAGTGTCGGCGTCAAGCAACTTGTTCTCAACGATCAAACGAATCATGTCACCGTTAACGACGGTAAAGTCTTGACTCTGATCGGCGGCGGAGAAAATGTAGTTGCCGGTGCCGAAAATGCGACCATTCAGGTCGGCAGCGACACTCACGGCTCCGGCACGTTGAGACTGGGCCTTGCCGGCGTTGAAACGAGCGGCGGTCAGATTAACGCGGGTGTGTCCGTTTTGAACGGAAGCTCCGTATTGGTTGCCGAAGGTTCCGATTTCACCTTTGACAAGACGCTTAAGAACGACGGTCTTGTTGTCGTGGAAGGACGGATTGAAGCAGCTCTCTCGGGTAGCGGATCTGTCGAAGTCGGTTCGCAAACAACTGCCGGTGAGATCGTCCTTAAGGGCGACTCGATGGGCAGCAACGTGATCTTCTTGGATCACGCTTGGAAAGAGTCTGGCGGCGACGTGATTACGGATGCCTCGAAACTTTACTGGAACACCGATAAGGTAGACGGTACCATCATTGCTGGTCAGAACAGTTGGTTTGCTCTGGGTACGGAAGACTCATCGCAGTTTGAATCTATCTTTAACAAATCCGGACTTTCCTGGGGGCCCAGCGGCATTACGGCTGCGGCCTATGTGGACAAGGCTATTTCGCTTGATTCGACCGGGTCTCTCATTGTTGACGGTAGTCTGACCGAAAGACCGACAACAGCTTATGAGGGCGGAACGGTTATATTCGGAGCCAACTCGCTTCTCGTAGCCAATGTTGCCGACCTTAAGGAGGGAACTTCTCTCATCAGCGGTGCGAACACCGCTTCAACAGTTGACGCTACTTCAAAGATCATCCTTTCGGGGGTGACGGCAGGTACGAGATATCAAATCATCGATCAGGCAAACGCCCAGTGGAAACTTGAAAACATTTCCTCTGCCAATGCCATGTATGGGAACGCCTCAGTTGTGGAAAACGGAGGTATTTCCTTCGAACTGCTGACCGCGGATTCCGTCTATGGCGATCTGATGCAGGGTACGTCGCTTGTAGATGCTGCCATGAAGGATGAAGCGTCTGACGACTATGCTTATGCCGATGCACTTCTGACGCAAACTGACGGCAATCGTGGAGCAGCAGCGGCACGATTTGACGCAGCCATGAACCCGGGCGGAACGCTGGCCATCTTCACGACAGCCTACGATCGTTCGATTGAACTTCGCGACGCCGTGCGTATCGGCAACAAGACCGGTATGGACGAAAAGGGACTTTGGGTTGAGTTGACAGGCGGTCGCACGAAACTCAAGGGAATTTCAACCGGAGCTCGCAGCTTGCACGTTGACACGGACGCCTACGGCGTTGTTGTCGGCGGCGAACACGATTTTGGTGGCAAGACCTTCGGGTTGGCGCTTATGGCCGGTACCGGTGATTCCGAAAACGATTCCGTAAACGCCAAAGATGACTTTGACTACTACGGCCTGTCGCTCTACACGCGTCTACAGGCAGGCGGCTTCGAGATTCTCGGAGATGTCTCTGCCACTTGGCTCAAGAGCGATATGACGGTCGGCGGCGGTGCTGCCGTCGATACGGATACGACGACCACCGTGTGGTCCGCAGGTGTCCAGGTTCAGAAACCCTTTGATCTAGGTTTTGCCGACCTGACGCCGTTTGTCGGAGCCGATCTGTATCTCGTGAGTTCGGATGGCTACAACAATGGTCATGGAGCTCTGGTCGATGACGAAAGCGCAACGGTTGTCGAGTTCCCGATCGGAGCTCAGCTTGCCCGGGCGTTTGAATCTGGCGGCAAAGTTATTGAACCGAGTTTCAGCCTTGCGGTCGTACCGACCGTTGGCGATAAGGACTTCAGCCAGGAAGTTACCTTTGCAGGTGCCTCCTCTGACTATGAGTTCACCTTCGCCGACGACGTCAAGGTGCGTTCGCGCCTCGGTCTCAATATGAAGTCCGACGCGTTCCGCTTCGGGCTCTCGGCCGGCTATGACTGGGGTAATGAAGAACGCAGCAGTGCAAACGTGCAGGTTCGTGCATCGTATGCCTTCTGATGTCGACGATAAATACCCCGACTAAACGCACTTAGTGCACGGCGGCCCCGATTCGAAAGAGTCGGGGCCGTATTAAATTTGCTATTCATAACGAAGTTATTTCCTCGCATCCCGGATTTAAGTTTTACGAGACCACGGTATTGCCCGATAATAAAAGCCTCAATTCAAAACCGGTGATCAAGCCCGAACATGCAATTTTTCAGCAAAACGACGACGGTGTTCTTGTCTGTTTTTCAGACTCGAAGTTTCTCTCGGTCCGCGCGACTCTTGGGCATCACGCAGTCGGCCGTGAGCCAACAGATAGCGCAGCTTGAAAAGCAGCTTGCAATCGAACTGTTCGATCGCACGACGCGGCCGCTCACGCCCACGCGAGAAAGAGTTGATCAACAAGGTCTCTGAGCTCAACGAAAGCACAAACAGCAAAACCGAGAGCTGCAACGCAAAGAAAAGGCACTGGCTAAAGCCGCGGCTTTGTTGGTGTTGACAAAAAAGCGCAGGCGATCTGGGGGACAAGGAAAAATGATCAGCGTCCGGGAACGCCGTAAAGCTGTGGAGCTGGTCACGGAAACTGTTGCGGCCGGTGCACGTGCTATCGAGGCTTGCAAATGCTTGGGCATTGCCTTCAACAGTTACCTCAAGTGGCGTAATTGCCCGGAAAACGAGAACCAGCGTCCGAAGCGCGAATTTGCAGCCAACCCGCGGGCGCTGTCATCAAAGGAACGCCAGGTTGTGTACGAGCGTTATTGCCAGCCCGATGTCAGCGATCTGAGTGTCCGACAGGCCTTCTATACCTTGCTGGACAAGGGTGAGTATCTGGCCTCCGAGTCAACGGTGTATCGTGTTCTGCGCCGTTTCAAGGCCAATGCGCGCCGTGACGGAGTTCGCTCCGCTATCAAGCGGCACAAGCCGACAAGCTACGAGGCGACAGGGCCCAATCAAGTCTGGACGTGGGATATCACGCATTTGCGAGACGCAGAGCACTCAACGCGCTTCTACTACGCTTTTGCGGTGATCGACATCTATAGCCGCTACATGGTGCATTACGACGTCTTCGAGGCCGAGACGGCCCAAAACGCCGTGCGCTTTCTAAGCGAGGCGATGGATAAGCACTCCATACGACCTCGTTGTTTGGTTTTGCACTCGGACAACGGCGCGGCTATGAAGGCCGCTGAAACGCTGGGTTTGCTGGCGGTGCGCGGCGTGGAGTTCTCTCACAGTCGGCCTCGGGTCAGCAACGATAACCCCTACAGCGAGTCGCTGTTCAAAACCATGAAGTACACCGGCCACATGGGTAAACGCAACTATCACAGCCTTGAGGAATGCAAAAAAGGATTGGCTGCATTTTTGCCAGAAGTACAACGAGCAAGGGGTGCACAGCGGCATTAACAACGTAACCCCTTGGGCGCGTTTTAGTGGCGCGGATGCGGCGATTTGCGAGGCACGACGCGTGGTGCTCGAGAAGGCCAGACAACAGCATCCGGAACGATGGATTCGTGGTCGAGTGATGAGGTGCGAGGCCGCCGGAAGCCAGTGGTTGAATCCGGATAGACAGATTACTTCATTGAAAGTTGCTGCCTAAATCAACAACGAGCAGAAAGACTCCTCATTGAATTTTTTGAAGTACCTTGACAGATACCGGTTACAGCTTGCCTGAAGATCGGTTGTCTCAATTGTGATTAGCGTTCTATTGAGAAGCGGTTGCCATTTGTTCGAAGGTAACCTGCTTCTCAAAAAGATCGCGTCTTAGGTGTTGAAATCTCAAGTGAATTCACGCAGGTGGGAATTCAGGAATCGTTCAATTGAAGGTCTCGGCAATCGGCTCGGCGTATAGACGAATCAATCCGTGAACTTCGCTACCTTCTTTCACGCCTTCGGGGATTTGAGACGGTGTGCCGTAGAGATACGTGCGGATCTCTTCGTCCTCCCAACGATGCAGAATGACTTCAAGTCGCACGATGTCGCGGTCGCACAGCTTGGTATGCTTCACTGAGAGAACCGGGCTGGCGAGTTCGAAGATCGTTGAATAGTCTCTCGGGAACAACATCTGCATTCCTACCGTCGAAATCTCAACGGGCTCGAAGTCACTTGCGGTCTTTCCGGGGTTTTCTTTAAGGAAACTCTCCAGTTCCATCTCATAGAGCGGCCCTTCATTGACGATGATGGGAGTGGGCTCGCGAACCGCCAGATCCTCCACCGTAGCGCTCAGACGGAAATACCGTTTTGTCCCGGGCTGCATCAGATGCTTCACCAGGTCAAAATTCGGAACAACTGCAGTGACGGAAGTGTGACCGAGAGATAATGCGACTTCGCCTAAGACAAGCATCTCCCAGCGACATGTTCCTTGGACCTCGGCCTCTGCGGCCAGACCTGGGAGTCTCGGCATAATGTTGATGAGTGTCCAGGTCTTATCGCCGGGCGAACTTAAAATCCCCGTGATTGCGGGTTCGTTCGGATTAACCGGACAGTCAAATGTGACAAATTTGATGCCATCGATCGTACGGTTTGTGTTCTCCCGAACAGAGCCCGATGCAAGAGATTCTTCGACAAATTTCTTGTAGCCGTTATCGGTCTCAACAATTGCAGCCAAAAAACCGTTGCTTTTTTCATCGTGTTTGTCGGGGAAGCAATCGGGGTCTCCGGTGAACTCATATTTCGGAGTGACTGGCTCCTGCGCTTTCGGTTTCTTTTCAAGCGGTCGCAGCTCGGGTTCATCCGGATTTATGAACCGGACAAAATCATGCGTTTCGAACAATATTTCGAATTCTTCGGCGACGGTCTCGATACGAAAGCGGTCAAAAGTCGCACTTTCAGCGTTCCATTCAGGAATGATCAAGTGGCGAAACTCTTTTCGCGTTACGTCGCGGCAAAGAAGCGCGGGTAGAACGCGATCGTTTTTCAGGTCGCGGATTCGAGCGTAGCTCATGATGAAGTCGTACACGAGTGGGCGAAGCGCATTGATCACCGACTCAATTCCCAATGCCTCCGGCTGACCGTCAATGAAGAGTTCCGATGATCGACTCAGTCTCTCTGAAAGGATCTTGATGCCCTTGATTGCGGCTAGATTGTAAAGGTGCGTACAAGCGTGCTCAGTGTCCCAAATCGCGCCTGATTCGTAACGGCCTGCGCGGGCATCGGCAAAGAGAGTGCCTTCGGCGTCCAGAATGATGCCGGGGGAGTTAACGAGTGCGCGGCTCGAATCCGACAGCAAGGATTCGCGAGCCAACACGCTGACGTTTCCGAATTCCGTTCGGCAAATAAACAGTCGAAGAGGTTCGGAGGCAATATCCTCGCCGTGATCTGAGAAACGGATCGGACCTACGACGCGGCTTTCAACAATTTCCCCTTCGAAGCGCACTTTGCGCTTTGCTTCCCCCGGGGCGTTTTCGCCGATAAGCTCGTTGAGCGGAAGGAAGCCGTGTGCGGCGTGGACAAAGGCCGTCTGGTCATCGAACGACGTTGCTTGGTCGAGTCGGATCGTTTCTGCAGCGAGGAACAACTTGTAGTTGAATTCTTGCTGTCGCAGGTGAATGCTTCTGGATAGCCAAGGATGTACCGGATTGACCGGCAGCGGACGGCCGAACTCTCGTTCAGGTGTCAGCGGCCTCATCATGATCATTCCGGGTGCGTAATAGTATTCAGGCTTGATACAAGACCAAGGAATGAGCGGCATTTCCGTCGAAACGTCAAAACTCAACGAAATCGCTGTTCTTTCATTTTCTGTGGCTTTTCCGTCACTGTCCCATCCGTGCGGGAAGGTTTCCCGAATCAGCGTGATGCCGTTTGCAAATTTGGTGTCGCGACTTGTTCCCCAATACATGGGGATGATTTCAGCGGGGCTCTCCGCCGCTCGTTCTATTGCTTCATCACTGATGGCGGTCAGGCCGAAAAGTTCCTTGAATTTGATCGTCATGTTTGCCTCCTTTTTCGACGACTCTATCCGGGTTTGGTCATTATTACCGTTCGTGCGTCAATTTCCGACGCAAGCACGCAGACGATACGAATTCCGACACGTGGCGACTCGGCAAACAACCTTGATTTGGGATCGCAGCCAGCAAAAGGGCAGGGCAGCCATTGGGATTCCGTTGGATATACGCCGTCACAAACAGTTACTGACGCGTAATTCTCGGAGGTTCGTTAGGGATCTGTTTCTTGACACCATGCAAATGGTTGGATGGTTAGCGCTTTTTGGGTCAGCAGGATCAACGAGAAGCGAACGCATTTGAGCGCGCTGTCTGCATGCGTCGCAAAATGACGCTTCGGTTCTTAAGCTTGTGTGCGTGAATTGGGAATTAACCGACGAAAACCTTGTAGAGGTTTGATCGCTATGGATAAAAACTTTGACACGATCCGATTCGAGCTGTTCGATCCGTATGAAGCAAAAGAACAATGGGCCGTTGATTTACATCGCACAGGTTATCATGCGGTGAGAATTTATGTGAACGACAAAGAGCTCAATGCTCTTCTTGTAGAACTGGAAGACAATGAAGACGGTGAGACCACGCCTTCGGATCCTGCCCATGTCTACGGTCACATCGGATTGTGGCTGGCCGAGGAACTCAAAAAAGAATCAGCGGATTCGTACGGCGCCTCGCTTTGCTGTTGTTCCGTTTGTGGCGATGAAGGTTGTTGGGGCGTGCGGGCTAAAGTGCGCGAGACTGACGATGAGGTCGTTTGGCATGGCTTCGAGCATGAGCATCGTCAGTACACCTACGGCGGACTCGAATTCCATTTCGAGCGCAGTGCGTACGAGGCCGAAATCAAAAAGCTTGAAGAATGGAGGCGGCAATGCGACCGGTGAGATTCTTCGGTCTTTGCTCAGGTAATGCGGTTGCTGATCGAAGATGCTCTTAGCTCTTGATCGGAAAAAACTTCCACAGACACTGCGGCACCAGACGCCAGAAAAAGACGAGCAGCTTGTACTTCCAATCGATGACCAAGACGCGCTTTTTCGTTTCAATGCCTTTGACGATGGAAGAGGCGACGTCCGTGACATCCATCTTGAGGGGGTAGTTCTTGCCGTCGGCCAAGAGGTCCGTGTCGACGAACCCGGGTCTTACGTCGGTGAAGGTCATGGGACATTTCCGCATCACAGACAATTGCTCGAGAGCGTCGAGATACGTGTTTTGAAACGCCTTTGAAGCCGAGTAGGCGCTGGCGGCTCCGAGGCCTTTGGTACCGGCGATGGAGCTGATAATGCACAGATGTCCGCCGCTGTTACCAAGGAAGTAGGAGAAGGCGCAGTCGACGAGCTTCACGAAACCGTCGACATTGGTTGCGACGATATTCAATTCAGCGTCAGGATTGAGTTCGGTGTTTTGGCATCCGATGCCTGAGCAATGGATGTACAGATCCATTCCACCAAGATCGGCAATCAGAGCAAGCAGGTCACTTGCGGCATCGTTGGAGCGCACGTCAATGCGTCGCGTATGGATTTGTTGCGGTGCCTGGGCTTTGATTTCTTCGAGACGCTCAGTTCGTCTTCCTGCAATGCCGAGTTCCCAGCCTTTGGCGAGCAGCTGCAGTGCCACTTCCTTGCCGATTCCGGATGTTGCGCCGACGATGATTGCTTTGGGCATTGTGTTTCGGTTCTCCAAGTCTGTTGACGGCGTCCGTCTTTTTTGACGCAGAGTATAGTTCTCAAGAGCGTAGCAAAGCGCGCTGGAGGTCAGTTATGGACTGGTCGTTTTTTGTACAAGTCCATGTGCTTCTTCCTTGTCAGCTTCTGTACTTTCTGCCGGAGCCGACCAGAACGCCTTCAATTGAGAAGTCGTCGTATTCGCCCGGGTGAATGACCGGGTAGTTGCCGGAGCTGTTTTGTGGGTGCAGTTCCGGTTTGCCGTCGACAAATTCGAGCTTTTTGAGCGTGAAGTCCCCTTGCAGGTAGGCGAGAACAATGTCGCCGCGGCGCGGTTCAACGGAGCGATCGATGATGAGAATGTCACCCTCGTAGATGCCGGCATCGATCATGGAGTCACCTCGTGCTTCAATGACGAACGTTGCATCCTTGTTTTTCACGAAGTAGTCGTTGAGCGACAGATCGTTTTCGGCATAGTCCGCAGCAGGGGAGGGAAAGCCGCACTGAACCGTCAAGTCAATGAACTTGATGCTTTCGGACTCTTCAACGGGACGAGCGGGAGCCAGTTTCTTGAGCGCCATAGCCCGCTGCGTTGCCGCTTCAAGCAGTGGTCTCATAAAGTTTGCGCCACCCAGTGACTTGCAGGTATCGGCAAGCTTCTTGGTCACGCGAACCTGAAGATTGACATCGAGCAACTCATTGGTCAGACGAGGTCTTCCAACCGGTTTGTGTTCTTGGGACGAAGGCTGTTTTTTGCTTTTTTCCATGGGATTCTCGCACTTGCGATTTGTATACGAATGACGTATCCTACCTCAAAACAAGATTCGTATGCAAATGTCTACGCCTATTTTTCTCCATCTGGACGGCAATTCGTTTTACTGCAGCTGCGAGCGGCTTTTCCGTCCCGAGCTGCGTGGCAAACCTGTTGTTGTGCTTTCCAACAATGACGGTTGCATCGTGGCGCTCACCAAGGAAGCCAAAGCTGTGGGACTCAAGCGCGGCATGCCGCTTTTTAAGGTCAAGGATATTGTTGAAGCCAACAAGGTGGCCGTATTGTCCTCAAACTACGAGCTCTACAACTCGATTTCAGGGAGGATGCAAAGAACCGTTGCCGGCATGATTCCGCGTATGGAGTCGTATTCCATCGATGAAGTGTTTGGGGATTTAACAGGGGTGGAAGACGGGGATCCGGCACGTTTGACCGCTCTGGCGCAATCCATACGTCAGCGCGTCTACAAGTGGGTCGGCATTCCGACGTGCGCAGGGATTGCTCCCACCAAGACGCTTGCCAAACTGTGCGACCACTTTGCCAAGACCTATCCGGTTTTTAACGGCGTTGTCAATTGGCTGGAGCTGACGCCGGAGCGTCAACACAAAGCTATGGCGATTACGCCGATCAAGGAAATCTGGGGAATCGGTTCCAGGAACCGCGAGAGATTGGAAGCCATGGGCGTGAAGACGGTGCTTGATTTTGCCCGGATGGACGCTTCACTCATTCGCAGGCGCTTCACGGTCGTACTTGAGCGAACGCACAGAGAGATTCTTGGCGTCTCGTGCATTCCTTTGGAAGATCATCCGCAGCCGCGGCAACAGATTGTTCGGACACGTAGCTTTGCCGTGACGTGCAGCGACATGGACGCCATTCTTGCGGCCGTATCGGTTCACATGGCCGAAGCCGTCAATGTGTTGCGTAAGCAGGGCTGCGCCGCCAAAACGGTGGGAGTGATGTTTCATACGGACCCGTTTAAAGCCAACGGCCGTTATCACGCAGTCGTCGAATACAGACCGTTGCCGCACGCGTGCGCGGATGTGATCACGCTTACCCGGGCTGCGCACGATCTGGTGCGAGCCTTTTTCAAGGAAGGATACGGGTACAAGAAAGCGGGTGTCATGCTTGCCGACCTGGTGCCGGCTGAACACTCTTTGGTGCCGACGACGCTTTTCGACACGGATGAGATCGAGGTTCTGAAACGCCGAGAGCGGATTCAGGCTTCGATTGAGGCCCTGAACGAGAAGTTCGGCGGCAAGGTGGTGACGCTCGCAAGTGCCAAGTGTTCTGCGGAGTGGGCCATGCGGCGAGAGTATTTATCACACTGTCCGACGACGAAGTGGAATGATTTGCTCAAGGCCAACTGAATTGCGGCAGATCTGAGCGTGTCGGGAAGAGACGGTCTGCCGCTCAATCACCTGGACCACAACCGCTTTCATTGAGTGACTTTGCTCGAAAAGCTCGCTTTCTGCTTTTCCAAAGCCAGAAGCATCAGGCGCTTTGCTTCGTAATGCTTTTATGCGAACTGCTTGTCCATGGCAATTCGTTGCATCCTTTCTTCTCCAGAGTTTTTGCTTGTCTCAGTGCAGGGTATTTGGAGCAAAATGCATCAAATTCCGAGAAATAGCATGCGTCCATGCATCAAATTCCTAGGAATAGCATGCGTGCATGCATCAAATTCCCAGAATTTTGATGCATATATGCAGGTCTCTGTCCTTGCCTGAAATTGGTTGACAGTTTTCTGCGGTGTGACTGAATAAGTAGACAGTTCTTTGGTTTTTGCCTAAAACTGTCGACAGCTTTTTTACAAAGACCTGATTTGGTTGACACCAAACAGTCTCGTCAGAGAGTCTTCTTCGATTCTATCCTTGCATCATCCTCCTTACCATGACGACGTAACGAGTCGAGGTCAACTTCGACTCAGGGGGTGATCGTGTCAAGCCCAAAGCCTCGCTTAATGGAGGGGCCCCGCGCAGCGGGGCGTAGGCCGTTCATCGAGGCGCAGTGGCTTGCAGCGCAGATGGATTAGGCAATGAGGTCAGAGCGTTTGGCACTCTGTCCGACGACGAAGAGGAATGATTTACTCAAGGCCGATTGAATTGCGGCAGATCTGAGCGTGTCGGAAAGCGATTGGAATAGTGTGAAGATTACGTTCTGTCAGATTACGATCTGGCAGAACATAATCTGCCAGAATATAATCTGAAAAACAGCCGATATAGGAGCAGAAGATGGGCGACACAGATTTCTATGGTCGCGTCGGTGAACTTGAATCACTGCAGGATGCGTACGACAGCAGAACAGCAGAAATGGCAATTATTTACGGTCGTCGGCGCATTGGAAAAACAGCGCTTATCCAAAAATTCTGTGAAGGAAAACCGGCTTTTTTCTACACAGCGAAAGCATGGAAAGATCCGTATCAATTGGATCGTTTTTCACAAGCTGTGGGAACATTTTGCGGAAATCCTCAATTGCGCTATCTCGAGTGGACTTCGGCACTCAGAGCACTTGCGACTCAGCCGTCACCGAGTCGCAAGGTGATTGTCATTGATGAATTTCAGTACATTGCCAAGGAGCGCCCGAGCATACTCTCCGAGCTTCAGGTGCTTTGGGACGAGGAGCTGTCTCAAGAAAACATTCTGCTGGTGCTTTGTGGCAGCGCCGTGTCCTTTATCGCCAAAGAAGTTTTGGGAGAAAAGAATCCTCTTTACGGGCGAGCGAGAACCATCATGAAAGTTCGTCCGCTTCCTTTTCAGACGGTCGCCGAATTTGTGCCTTCTTACTCTGTGGATGACGTTTTTCGCGGCTACGCCGTGTTGGGCGGAATCCCTTATTTCTGGCAGGGCGTGAATCCTCAACGTTCAATGACGGAAAATCTTGCCGCCAATATTCTGAGATCTAACGGTTTTCTCAATGACGAGGCTCAATCGGTATTGAGGCAGGAATTTCGAGATCCTGCCACCTACAACGCCATTCTTCAAACGATTGCCTTCGGTTCAACGTCAAGAAACGAAATTGCGCAGAAGAGCTTGGTGGATACGCGAACGCTTGCCAAATACTTGTCTGTACTGGAAGATATGGATTTGGTTGTGAAGGAATTTCCCGTCTTCGCAGGTCCGGGCGATTTGGGAAATGCGTCTCGAGGACTCTATCGCATTGCCGATCCGTACGTGAAATTTTGGTTCCGCTTTTTAGCCAACAATCCGACTCTGATCATGACGCGGCAAGAGGCCCTTTCAGAATGGGAAGCGACCGTAGAGCCTTGTTTTGCGGATTTCGCAGCGGAATCTTTTGAGCAGGTCTGTCGTCAATACCTGACACGACTCCGCTTTTCCGGGAAGTTGCCGTTTTCTGTGCCGACTCTGGGGCGATGGTGGAGAAACGGCACGGAGATTGATTTGGTTGGAGCCGATCACGAAAGACGGCATTGTCTTGTGGCTGAATGCAAGTATCGCAATCAGAAAGTCGGAATAAAAGTGTTGCGTTCCCTCCAGGCCAAATGCGAACAACTGCCGGTTGCGGAGGACGCCGTTTTTCATTATTGGATTTTTTCTCGCATGGGATTTGACGACGTGTTGCTTGATATGGCTACACGGGACCCTTATTTGCATCTTGTCGGGATGGATCAGTTGCTGGATCAAAGGCAATGAGTCGGTAGCAAAGCAGTAAGAGCAATTGATTCCTGATGACAGTTTGGGGCAGGCCATGAAGCCTGCCCCAAACCTAAAAGAGCAGTGAAGTAGGGGCGAACCGTTACTTATTCAAACCCAAAGCAGTCTTAGCTGCAATACGTCCGAACGTCAACACATCGGCAGTAGCATTGCCGCCCAAGCGGTTGCTGCCGTGAACGCCGCCAGTCACTTCACCGGCTGCATACAAGCCTTTGATCACGTTGCCCTTCTTATCGAGCACCTGTGCCTTCGGATTGATATACAAACCGCCCATTGTATGGTGGATAGACGGAGCGCGAGGTGTTGCATAGAACGGAGCCTTTTCGATCTTGCGGTCGAAGAGCTTGCGGCCGAACTTCGGATCGTTCTTCGCTTCAACCATCTTGTTGAACTCTTCAACGGTAGCCTTCAGATTTTCCGGCGGCATGCCAAGCTGCTTGGCCAGACCTTCCAGCGTGTCGTCCTTGTAGATGCGACCGAGCTTAACAAGCGTTTCGACGTTTTCTGCAAACGAGTTGTATTCCTGGACAATGCTCGAGTCATTGATGTCGTAGCACATGGCACCGGGCTGTTTCTTAATGGCAGCCACAAACTCGTCACGGCGAGCGTCTTCCTTCACGAAGCGCAAGCCATTCTTATTCACGTCAATCACGTCGTCAAGGCCGGACATCTTGCGGGCACGTCCCTGCAAGGCACCGGAACCAGGCGTTGCCAGCGGGTAAACCTGAACGTAATTCATGCCGGTGAGATCGGCACCGATCTTCGTGGCCATGACAATGCCGTCGCCGGTAGCACCCGGCTGGTTTGTCGAAACCATGTCAGGCGTCAAGACGGGCGAAGATTTTTGGCGCATTTCCTTGTTCTGGCTGTAACCGCCGGTGGCGAGAATCACGCCGTATTTGCTCTTGAACTCGTAGGAATTGCCCACCTTGTCGCTGGCTTTGACGCCCACGACTTCCCCGTTGCGGTAAATGAGTTCTTGGGCACGCATACCGGTGATGATCTTGACGCCTTCCTTATTGGCGGCCTTGAGCAACGGCTCAATGAGTCCGGTCCCGGCGGGCGCGTCAACTTGGTGTGTACGCTGCCAAAGAGCACCGGCACCTTGACTGACTCGATCCATCACAGGCGTACCGTGCTTTTGCATCCAGTGAAGTGTTTCAAGCACATTTTCGGCATAGGTACGAATCAGGGGAATATGTCCCACCTTGTCGCCGCCGTTGTAGGTCTGCAAGGCATGCCATTCGGGGCAGTCAAAAAGCGTCTTGCTGCCGCTCTTTAAATACGCTTCGTACTTGGCCTTAACGTCGGCCATCAGTTTGGCGTGATCCGCGTTGGCCGGTTTTTCGTTGATGGCCTTAACGACGGCATCCTTGAGGGTGTCCGTCATCGGAAGCAGTTTTTGACGTTCCGGATCAGCGGCATTGAAAGCGCTGGCGCAGCGAAGCGTATTGCCGCCGATCACAGGCATCTTTTCCAGCACAACGATGTTGTATTTGCCTGCTTCGGCCGCAGTCACCGCAGCTGACAGACCTGCACCACCGGAACCGACGATGACAAGGTCATAACTTTCGGTCTTCGTACCGTTGAACTTCTTGATCTTGACGGGGACGGGGGTCTGCAGCGCAGCCAGATTGACGCCGGTTTTTTCCAATGCGGCAATAACAGCCTGTTTGAATGCGCCGCTCGTGACCGTCGCGCCGGAAACAGCATCCACATTGACGGTCTGATGATCAAGGATGTCTTTGGTCATTGTGCGAATGGCCATGCCACCCATCAGATCGGTTTCTGTGTGGCCGGGGACCTTGATGTCGGTGATTTTGTCTTTGCTAACCGTGACTTCGACATTGAGGTAACCGTTGTTGCCGTAGACCTGAGCTTTGTATGTACCCGGTTTAAATTGTGCTTTGCCGACCTTCTTACCCTGGGAGGCATCCAGGGCCTGGTTGACAGCCATCAAAATGCCCTTGGAAGAGACACTGGCACCGGTGACGGCGTCCACCTTGGTTGAGTTGGCCTTTACGATCTTTGCCGGCAATGTGTCAATTGCCTTGGTACCGACTCCGGGCGTTTCGTTGTGTTTCACAACTTCGACTGCCGTAATCTTGCCGCTGTCGATTGCGACCTTAACAGTCATCGGGCCGTTGTGGCCCGGAACCGTCTGAGTGTAGGTCGCTGCAGACGCGCTGATGGCACAAAAAGCCATTGTTACGGGAAGAACTATCTTTTTCAATGTAAAGCTCATCTTTACCTCTCCTCAGTGACGAACTTGATTGGGCTTATTAAGCCTTCTGCGGAATATGCTACTCCCGTAGACATGCAGTGGCTATAGAGGATTAGCTCCATGGTTTACGTGAATGAGGAAGAAAAAGGAAACGAGGCACCAAAGTGGTTTTATAACTTTGAACCGTTTTTTGAATCCAGAAACGGGAATTGATTTGTTGAGGCGATACGACTTCCAGCTCAAAAAAAGCTACAAGCCGAAGCTTGTATCCTTGTTGATTTTGCGGCTGAATCAGAAACTTACTTAGCCGCGAGCGGATTTAAGCTTCAATTGAAGTGCTGAACGAGAAATTCAGATGAAAGGTGGTGACGCTGGCAAGAGCCAAGAGTTCTGAGGAGTGGGCGATGCGGCGCGATTATCTTTCACCGTGTGCGACAACGAAGTGGTAAGACCTGTCAAGGTTAATTAATCTCAAAAAGAAACCGCTTGCGCTCGACGTGGATGGCAGAACGCTTGCGGTTTCATGGGCTATTGATCAGCGTAGGTGGCTTAACGCTTTTGAGCTGAAGGCACTAAGACCGAAGGAACTTTGGTTGAGGGGACTTCGGTCATGGGAACCTGCTGTACAGGCTGATTGGTTGCAGCAGCCGAAGGCGATTCACAGACAAAGTCAATGGTGGCTGTAGCGCTCTTATCGTCGATGCCGTCATTGAAGCGAGAGTTGAGCAAGCGGAATTTGAGATCCTTATCCGAACAGAATTCCTGAGCTTGCTTGATCAGCTCCACACGGACGATGCCGCCGTTGTCGGTGGAGTCGCTCGAGGCGCTGATCGTGTATGTGTTGTTTCCGATCCCAACGAAATCAGTGCGCTCGGGCGAGCCGGCGCAGCCGGCGAGAAGCAACGCCGAGGAAAGGACAATGGCCAGATGGAGACGACGGTTGAGCATGAGCTACCTCGCGGGAAAAGTCCTGCCTGATTCGATTGTAGCGGGATGGGGTGGTGTTGAGGTGAGGGAGAATTGGAACAATCGCTTCTTTTGAATTCTTGTACCGAGCGAGATAAGAAGGGGAGTAGCTTGATCAATTAACAACACAATGGCCTTGGTAAAATCAAACACTTAAGTACTTGGTGTTTTTCAGGTAGCTTAACCGACACTATTTTGGGAATTTGTATGACGCCATCCATCGCAACAGTAGATTTCTCACCTATCAAGACAATCAGCCTTAAGTCCCACCCCGAAATTTCTGAGGCCTGGGTGCAGCAGGTTCTATTCGAAAATCCTTCTCTACTTGGATTTGGGTCTTCTGTCAAGTCTCGTGACAAGGAGCGTCGTCAGACCCCGGGCGGGGGACGGTTAGATCTCCTTTTAGAGGACGAAGACTCCGAAGTTCGCTACGAAGTAGAAATCCAACTTGGTGCAACTGACGAGACGCACATTATCCGAACAATTGAATATTGGGACGTCGAACGCAAGAGATATTCAGGATGCGATCACGTTGCTGTCATTGTTGCAGAAGAGATTACAAACCGTTTTTTTAATGTGATATCTCTGTTTAATTCAGCCATTCCGCTCATCGCTATCAAGATGACAGCAATTGAAAATGCCGACGGATCAATTGGACTACTTTTTACCAGAGTCCTTGACTTGGCTCCGAGTTCGCGAATCGAAGATGATGGGCCGACGGAACAAACTGATCGCGGCTATTGGGAAAAGCAGTCCTCAAAGAAAGTGATGCAGGGAATTGATCACGTGCTCGATCTCATACAACTTTTCGAAAAGAAGGCACAACTTAGCTACAACAAGTTTTATTTAGGTATTTGGGTAAATGGTCGTGCCAACAATTTTGTCGTTTTTCGTCCAAGGAAGAGCTACTTTATTCTTGACGTGAAGCTTGAGCGTAATGAAGAGAATGACGAACTAATTCGCATGGCTGGTTGTGAGGAAATCAAATACCTGCTGCATGAACAAAGATATCGAATTTATATGGACGAAAAGATTGAAAAAACAGGTGAAGAAACGTTTATCAATGTTCTAAAAAAGGCTTATGATGATTAAGTTTAGGTGCATAAATTATGTGTAACCATGATTGTTTATAGCATGAACAAGAATGTTAAGAACATACTAAGAAAGAGCGGAGTATCACGGTGTCTGTTATTGATGACCTTGTCCAGAGAATTGAAGATGTCGAACTGAAAAAAAGAATTCAGATCGAAATTCAAAAAATAGCAAAGCAAAAGAAATTTGGTTTGGTATTTGAGAATCACTTGCCGGAATGTACCCCACTCTATGAAATCCCTGTAATTCCCGGTCGTGATGTAGCGGAACGAACCAGACCAATCAATGAAATTTGGACAGTTCTAAAAATTGATGGCGACACTGCTATATGTCGCAGTAAAAAAAACAAGGTTATCAAAGAATTCACTCTGGATGATCTGGTTTCGGTCGCTTCTTTTGGAGAGCCTATATATCCTTATCTAAAGCAGCTCGATTCAATTTGCAATGCTCCAAATAGTGCTTTATGGCATTCGTTAATTGAAGCTGATAACTATCACGCTTTGCAACTGCTTGAATACTTATATGCTGGCAAGGTTGACTGTATTTATATCGATCCACCATATAATACAGGTGCTAAAGATTGGAAATATAAGGCGGGTTCTACAAATAGCCCTTTTGCCGAGCAAGGCTGATTTCATTCATCTCGAAGGTTTGTGTGGGGCTACC
>ENA-UESK01000027-UESK01000027.1-human-gut-metagenome-genome-assembly--contig:-NODE-27-length-76059-cov-18.791740_pt1 | contig 76059 bp, 72 predicted proteins | sample MGYA00243006_ERZ508007 | MGnify/ENA primary metagenome ERZ508007 (study PRJEB26167, sample SAMN06115452) | human gut metagenome | host: Homo sapiens | place: China:Jiangsu | collected 2015-08-21... | reverse complement strand
GCCAGTAGCTCAGTTGGATAGAGTACCTGGCTACGAACCAGGGGGTCGTGGGTTCGAATCCTGCCTGGCGCACCATCCACGCAAGAGAGGCTTCCGAAATCGGGAGCTTTCTTTTTGTCTGGAGCTTTCTTAAGTTGTTGATTTTATTGAATAAACTAATCAACGAAAGAATTCGAGACAAAATTTTGCGGCCTAGGAATTCCCGTTTTGTTACCCCGGTTTGAAGGGAGAAAAACTGGGGAACAAAATTCTGAATTTTCCAAACTGGGGAAAAACAATCCGCAAATTTCGGCAGCGATTGCATTAAGATTGTTGCCGCAGCCGAAGGTGAGAAAAGCGTCCTGATATCACATCGTTAACCGGGGCTTCACTTTCGTAGAGATCGCAAGGCCGAGACGGCTCTCAATCGAAAGCGATCCGACAAGCTTTGAGGGCTATGCCGACTAAGGCGCCCGACAAAGAAAACGACAGTTTTTCCAACCGTGTCGAATCCGATTTTGCTAACCTTCGCTCAACAAGCGTAGCGGCAGGTGCAAAGCGTGTTTATGAAGAGAACGGATTTCGAACACGATCAACACGCAACGACACAACCGTGGCAGACACTTTGCAACCGTGTTACGTCATTGAAGCAGCGCTTCTTACGAGTCCTCAGCCGTTGACGCTCGGGGATCTTTCGCGCCTGTTTGCCGGTCGGCTTACGCAGACGGAGCTGCTTGAAGCCATGAACGAACTTTCCGAACACTGGAAAGAGCGCGGCTTGCGACTGGTCGAAACTGCAAGCGGTTGGGGGTTTGTCACATCGACGGCCGTGGGTGAATACCTGCTTCGCATGAGCGATCAGAAAATGCCCAAGTATTCGCGTGCCGTGATGGAGACGCTTGCCATCATTGCGTACCGTCAGCCGGCAACGCGCGGCGATATTGAAGACATTCGCGGCGTGGCGGTCAATCCCAATGTGGTGCGACAGCTGCAGGAAAGAGGGTGGATTGAAATTGTCGGGCACCGAGAGTCGCCCGGTCGCCCGGCGCTGTTTGCCACGACGCAGCAGTTTTTGGACGATTTGGGACTGAAGTCCCTCGCGGATCTGCCGCCTTTGTCCGGCGACATGCCGCAAAGCAAAGAATTTGAATTGGTGTTCGGTGACGAGCCGACCGACGAAGCGAGTCAAGCACAAGCCCAAGAAGGGGCATCCGACGCCGACGGTCAGACTCCGGAAAAAGTCGACACTGAATAAAGAGTACAGTCAGAGACACTTAAAGCTATGCCTACTACACGAGAAGACAGTCTGAACGAAGTCGCGGTCGAGGCGCAAGCCGAACCGAAGAAACGCGTGATTCGCCGCCGTACGATCAAGACCGAAGCTGAAAGCTCCGAAGCAGCTCCTGTCAAGAAACCCCGCGCTGTGCGTACGCGCAAAGTGAAGGCCGAAACCGAGGCGGTTGTCGAACCGACGACGGAAGTTGTCGCTGCGCCGGCGGAGGAGAAACCCAAGCGCAAGGTGACGCGTCGCCGCAAGACCGAGGAGGTTGCAGCGCCTGCCGCAGAGGTTGTCGCCGAAACGGTTCGGGAAGAAGAGAAGCCCGCGACCAAGCGTCGTACCGTGACGCGCCGCAAGAAAGCCGACGAGGTTATTCCCGAGGCGACGCAGGAAGCGGCTCCGCAAGAGGCTAAGCCTGAAGAGGAAGTCTCCGCAAAACCCAAGCGTACGCGCCGAGCGAAGAAAGCAGAGGAGGCGGCAGCCGAAGAAACTCCCGTCAAGAAGACGCGAGCTCGTAAGACGAAGGAAAAGACTGAAGCTGAGGTTATCGAGGCGGTTGAAGAGACTTTGCCTCAGCCCGAACCCGAGGCGGAAGTCGATATGCCTCAGGAGAAGGTGTTCGACAAGAAGGAAAAGCGCGCCGAAGGCCGCGGTAAGTTCCGTCGCAACAAGCGCGTCCGCGAGGAACCGTTCGAGGACGAAGGCATGGCCGTTCCGGAAGATGCTCCCGCAATTGATGCCGAACTTTGCGCCGCTCAGATTTTCGACCCGAAGGTGCTTGCTCAGGGCAAGGCAGCCAAGAAAAACGAACTCGTCAAACAGAGCGAAAAGCTGCACAAGGTGCTCGCCGATCTCGGTCTGGGCAGCCGCCGAGATATGGAGCAGCTCATTGTCGAAGGCCGCATCTCGGTGAATTCCGAACCCGCTTTCCTGGGGCAGCGCGTGATGCCCGGCGACATCGTTCGTTTGAACGGTCGTATCGTCAAGCGTATGGCACAAGGTAAGCAGCCCAAGGCTCCGCGCGTGCTTGTCTATCACAAGCCCGCCGGCCAGATCGTGAGTATGCGCGATCCGCAGGGGCGTCCGAGCGTCTTTGATAATCTGCCCAAGATTTCAGGCGCCCGCTGGATTGCCGTCGGACGTCTGGACTTCAACACCGAAGGGTTGCTGCTTTTTACGACGAGCGGAGAGCTTGCCAATCGTCTGATGCACCCCCGCTATGAAATCGAGCGCGAATACGCCGTACGCGCGGCGGGCGTCATGACCGACGAAGCCAAGGAACTCTTGACGACCGGGGTGGAGCTCGACGACGGTCCGGCTCACTTCTCGATGCTCGAAGAAAAGGGCGGCGACAATCTCAACCGCTGGTATCTCGTTCGCATCAGCGAGGGCCGTAACCGTGAGGTGCGCCGCATGTTTGCTGCCGTCGGCCTGACGGTGAGCCGCCTGATTCGCGTGCGCTATGGTGCAGTTCGATTGCCCGCTGATCTTGCGCGCGGCACGACCCGCGAGCTCAAGCCCGACTGGGTGCAGGCCTGGATGGCGCAGCTCAATGCCGCAACGTCTTCGACGGGCGGCAAGAAGCCTGCAGTCAAGAAGGTCGGAGGCAAGAAAAACACCGGCCGCAGTTTCAACCGCAAGCCCGAGCGCATCCCCGATCCGATGCTGAGCACGGTCAACTACATTGCCAGCGGCAGCCTCGGCGCCGCCCAGGGTGCCTACGGACGGGCGCTTGCTCGAACCGATGACGTGATGCCGCCTCCGTTCAAGAAAGGCGGCAAATTCGGCAAGTCGAAGGGCTCCGGCAAGGGCAAAGGCTTCGGCAAGCGCCGTTAAGTGAAATTTGAGGAGTTTGTCGACGAAATTTTTGTCGAAAATCCTTGAATTTCAAAGAAAAAACTGTATAATCCGCGACGCGCCTTCGAAGTGAGAATTTTTTGAAATTCCCATTCGAGGGCCCTCGCTATATTGTCTGCGGCAATCAGCTTTTCGGAGCTGAAAAATTGTGGCAGGCACCCATGTTGGATGGGGTTAGGGATGGGCATTGCGCCCATTTTTTTTTGGATTTTTTCTACAAACGGATACATGCAGAAATCAACTGCTGAAATCACGCGAATCGTTGAAGAAACGGTGCAGGGTCTCGGGTACGAATTCGTCGACTTCGAGCGTCTGCCCCGCGGACTCATGCGCATCACGATCGACAGCCAGGCCGAAGGCGGCGTTGGCGTGGACGATTGCGAAGCCGTGAGCAATCAGATCACAGCCCTCTTTACGGTTGAGGGTATTGACTACGAACGTCTGGAAGTGGCCAGTCCCGGTGTGGAGCGCCCGCTCAAGCGCGCGAGCGAATGGGCCCGCTTCGTCGGCCGCCCGGCGCACGTCGAACTTTATGAACCGATGAAGGCCGAGGGCTTTCCGGAAGCCGGCCGTCGCAAACTTGACGGCATCATTCTTGGCATCGAGGGTGAGCCCGGCAACGAAGTGATTTCGTTTTCGTTTGAAGAATTGGATATTGCGCGCACGCCGAGTCAGGCTGCCAAGTCCCGCCAGTCGGGCAAGGCTGCCAAACCCAAGGCCGATCCGGTGCACGTGACGTTCGGCATTAACGATGTCGATCGCGCCAATTTGATTGCTGAACTTGACTTTAAGGGGAAACACGAATGAGCCGCGAAATGCTCGATATGGTCGACGTCCTTGCACGCGAAAAGAACGTTGAAAAATCCGCCGTTTTCGGCGTACTCGAAATCGCGCTGGCAAGCGCTGTGAAGAAGGCTCAGTTTCCCGGTGAGGATGCTGACGTCGCCGTTCGCGTCGATCCCAACACGGGCGACTGGAGTGCCGTTCGCCGCTGGGTGATCGTGAGCGACGATCAGGGCCTGCAGCAGCCCGATCGCGAGGAAATGTTCTCGGACATCCACGACGATTATCCGGAACTCGAAGTGGGCGACTACATTGAAAAGCCGATTGAAAACATCAACACTTCCGGCCGCCGCTTTGCCCAGGACGCCAAGCAGGTCATCCTGCAGCGCCTGCGTGACGCCGAACGCGAACAGATTCTCAATGAGTTCCTCGCTCGCGATGAAAAGGTGATCTCCGGCCAGGTCAAGCGCTCCGACAAGGAAGGCGCCATCATCGAAATCGGCCGCCTGGAAGCCCGCTTGCCCAAGAGCGAAATGATTCCGCGCGAAAACCTGCGCAACTCCGATCGCGTCCGCGCCTACGTGCTTCGCGTCGACGAAACCAACAAGGGCAAGCAGGTTATCCTGTCTCGCGCCTGCAATGAATTCATCAAGAAGCTCTTTGAGCTCGAAGTGCCGGAAATCGAAGAGGGCACCGTGGAAATCAAGGCTACGGCCCGTGATCCCGGCTCCCGCGCCAAGATTGCCGTGATGAGCCATGACAAGCGCGTCGAACCCGTCGGCACCTGCATCGGCATCCGCGGCTCGCGCGTGACGGCCGTGACCAACGAGCTGGCCGGCGAACGCATCGATGTGGTGCGCTGGGACGAAAACCCGGTTCAATACATCGTCGAAGCACTCAAGCCCGCCAAGGTTTCCAAGGTTGTGGCCGACGAAGAAGCCAAGAGCATGGACGTGACGGTTGACGAGGAAAACCTCGCCATTGCCATCGGCCGCGGCGGTCAGAACGTGCGCCTGGCAAGCGAACTCACCGGCTGGCAGATCAACATCATGACAGCAGAAGAAGCCAACAAGAAGCAGGAAGAGGAAGATCGCGTGGCCTGCGAAGAGTTCATGACCGAGCTCGATATGTCGCAGGAAGATGCCGCCGCTCTTGTTCAGGATGGCATCTACAGTCTCGAAGAACTCGCCTACGTGCCCGAACAGGAAATCGTGGAACTGGGTATCTTCGACGAAGCTACCGTAGCCGATTTGCGTGAACGCGCTCGCCGCGTGCTTCTGGCTCGCGCCCTTAAGCGCGAAGAAAACCTGCGTCAGGCCGACGCTTCGCTGCTCGAACTCGAAGGCATGGATCACGACCTTGCCAGCCGACTCGTGAGCGAAGGTGTCAAGACCGCTGACGACCTGGCTGATTTGGACACGGAAGAACTCATGGAAAAGGGCGGCATCGCTGAAGAAGATGCCCGCGCTTTGATTATGGCCGCACGTGCCCGCTGGACTGAAGAATAAGACAGAAGTCAGAACGAAAACCAATTGAAGCCGTTCGCGAAACGAGCAGCGGGAATAAATTCCATCCCTCGGGGGAAGGCGCTCGCAAGCGGCGGCAGGAGAGATAAAACACATGGCAAACAATACTGTTAATGAATTTGCCCGCGAACTGAAGGTTTCGGCTGACACGCTTCTGTCCCAGCTTAAGGCTGCAGGCGTTCAAGTGAAGACTGTCAACGACGAAATCAGCGACGCCGACAAGCGTCAGCTTCTCGACAGCCTGCGTCAGGAACGCGTGGCCGCTCCCCGCAAGATCACCGTGACGCGTCGCGAAACGAGCACCATTCGTCAGAACGACGGCCAGGGCGGAGCCCGCACGATTGAGGTCGAAGTGCGTCGCCGCCGCGTGTTTGTGAAGAACCGCGCCGCCGAAGCGATGCGTGCCGAAATCGAAGCGCAGGCCAAGGCTCAGCTCGATCGCGAACTCAAGGAAAAGCAGGAGGCTGAAGCCGCCGAGGCCGCCAAGCGCGAAGCCGAAGCAAAGCTCGCTGCCGAAGAAGCAGCCAAGAAGGCTGCTGAGGAAGCCGCTGCTAAGAAGGCGGCCGAAGAAAAGGCCGCTGCCGAAAAGGCTGCCGCTGAAAAGGCCGCGGCGGAAGCCGCCGCTCGTCAGGCCGAAGCCGACAAGCTTGCTGCCGAAAAGGCCGCCGCTGAAAAGGCTGCTGCCGAGAAGGCCCGTCAGGCTCAGGCTGAGGCAGAAAAGAAGGCTCAGCGCGAAGCTGAAGCTGCCAAGAAAGCGGCTGCTGAAAAGGCTGCTGCCGAAAAAGCTGCCGCCGAGAAGGCCGAACTCGAAGCTCGCCGTCAGGAAGCCCGTCGCAAGGCTCAGGAAGAAGCCGAAGCCATCCGCGCGATGCTTGCCAAGCCTAAGACCGTTCTCAAGGCCAAGGCTGACCGCGGTGACAAGACTGACCGCAATGAAGAGGCTAAGAAGGCTCAGCCGCAGAATGCGCAGCAAAAGCCCGCTCAGAAGAACCAGAAGGCTGAGAAGCCCGCTGCCAACAAGCCCGAAAAGAACGAAGGCAAGGCAAACGGCAAGGGCCGTAAGCAGGCTGCCAAGGGCAACGATCGCTGGGGCGACGAAGACCGCGGCGGACGTCGCGGCGGCATGAAGACCCGCGGTGCGGTTGACAGCGACGAGTCGAGCGGCTGGCACAGCCGCGGTCGCAAGAGCCACAAGCACGAACAGCGTCAGGTTCAGATGCCGACCGAGCCCGTGGTGCGTGAAGTGACCGTTCCCGAAACGATCTCCGTGGCCGATCTGGCTCACAAGATGAGCGTGAAGGCGACCGAAGTCATCAAGACCCTCATGAAGATGGGCCAGATGGTGACGATCAACCAGATGCTCGACCAGGAAACGGCGATGATCATCGTCGAGGAAATGGGCCACAAGGCACTTGCCGCCAAGGCCGACGATCCGGAATCGTTGCTGGGCGAACTCGAAAGCAACCTGGAACAGTATCCGGAAGTGCCGCGTCCGCCGGTCGTGACCATCATGGGTCACGTTGACCACGGTAAGACATCGTTGCTTGACTACATCCGTCGTGCCAAGGTGGCTGCAGGCGAAGCCGGCGGCATTACCCAGCACATCGGTGCCTACCACGTCAAGACCCCGCGCGGCATCGTGACCTTCCTCGACACTCCGGGCCACGAAGCCTTTACGGCCATGCGTGCCCGCGGTGCTCAGGCAACCGACATCGTGATTCTGGTGGTGGCCGCCGACGACGGCGTGATGCCCCAGACCAAGGAAGCCATTGCGCACGCTCGTGCCGCCGGTGTTCCGCTTGTGGTGGCGATCAACAAGATCGACAAGCCCGAAGCCAACATTGAACGCGTCAAGGGCGAACTCGTGCAAAACGAAGTGCTGCCGGAAGAATACGGCGGCGACGTGCCGTTCTGCCCGGTGTCCGCCAAGACCGGCAAGGGCGTCGACGACCTCCTTGAAAACGTGCTGTTGCAGGCCGAAATGCTCGAACTCAAGGCCGCCGACAAGGGACCCGCCAAGGGCCTCGTGATCGAAAGCCGACTCGACAAGGGCCGCGGTCCTGTGGCTTCCATTCTGGTTCAGTCCGGTTTGCTGCAAAAGGGCGACATCGTTCTGGCCGGCCAGTGCTTCGGCCGTGTGCGCGCGATGATCAACGAATTGGGCAGCCAGGTCACCTCGGCCGGTCCTTCCATCCCGGTGGAAATCCAGGGTCTGTCCGACGTGCCGTCCGCCGGCGACGAACTGCTTGTGGTGCCCGACGAACGCAAGGCCCGTGAAGTGGCTCTCTTCCGTCAGGGCAAGTACCGCGAAGTCAAGCTCGCCCGTCAGCAGGCTCAGAAGCTCGAAAACATGTTTGCCGATGTGGGCCAGGGCGAAGTCAAGACCCTTCCGCTCATCATCAAGGCCGACGTGCAGGGTTCGACCGAAGCTCTGGTGCATGCTCTCACGAAGCTCTCCACGGAAGAAGTGCGCGTTCAGGTCGTGCACAGCGCCGTGGGCGGCATTACGGAAACCGACGTCAACCTGGCTGCGGCTTCCAAGGCGGTCATCATCGGCTTCAACGTGCGTGCCGATCAGCAGGCCCGCAAGCTTGCCGAGCAGGAAGACGTGGACATTCGCTACTACAACATCATTTACGATGCCGTCGACGAAGTCCGTGCAGCCATGAGCGGCATGCTCTCGCCCGAGAAGAAGGAAACGGCGCTCGGTCTGCTGGAAATCCGTCAGGTCATCCGTGTGCCCAAGGTCGGTCTCATTGCCGGCTGCCGCGTGCTCGAAGGTGTGGTTCGCCGCAATGCCAGCGCTCGACTCCTGCGCGACAACGTGGTGATCTGGACCGGCGAGCTCGCCAGTCTGAAGCACTTCAAGGACGACGTTCGCGAAGTTCAGGCCGGCAGCGAATGCGGTCTGAGCCTCAAGGGCTATGACGACATCAAGGTCAACGACCAGCTCGAAATCTTCGAGGTGACGGAAGTCGCTCGTACGCTCTAACGGAGAATCGGCTCAGGGGTCCTTATAACGACGCCCGAGCCCTCGCAAACACTCAAACAGCAAACGCCTCCGGCAGCGATGTCGGCGGCGTTTGTGAAGTTAAAAAAGGACGAAATTTTTATGCAAAAAGCCAAGCCCGGCCGCGGCCAACGTGTCGCCGAGCAGATCGCCCGAGACCTCGCGGAGATCATTCCGCTTGAGGTACGCGACCCCCGAGTGGGTCTGGTGACGATCACCGGCTGCGAAATCACGCCCGACTACGCTCATGCCCGCGTTTTTTTCACGGTGATCGGTTCCGATCCCGTTCAGTGCACGGCCGGTCTTACGGCCGCCGCCGGCATGCTGCGCAACAAGATTTTCAAGAAGCTTCGCATTCACACTGTTCCGACGTTGCACTTTGTGCACGATACGAGCGTGGAGCGTGGTTTTGAAATGGATCGCGTCATCAACGAGGCGATGCGTCAGACGCGCGTCGCCGAAAGCGACACGAGTAAAGAGGAAGCCGAGTAATGGGCAAGAAGGGCGACGCAGTCGACGGCGTGCTGTTGCTGGATAAGCCCGAGGGCATGAGCTCTAACTGGGCTCTGCAGCTCTCGCGCCGCTTGATCAATGCGCAGAAAGCCGGCCATACCGGTACCCTTGATCCCTTTGCGACAGGGCTTTTGCCCCTGGCTTTCGGCAACGCAACCAAGTATTCGGCCGATCTTTTGCATGCCGATAAGCGCTATGAAGCGGTGCTTCGCTTCGGCGCGCGCACGGATACGATGGATAAGACCGGTGAGGTGACGGAAACGTCTGACATGCGTCCGACGCGTCAAGCACTTGAAGCGCTTTTGCCTGAATTTACCGGCCAGATCGAACAGGTGCCGCCGATGTACTCAGCCATCAAACGCGACGGCAAAAATCTGTATGATCTTGCGCGACGCGGCATTGAAGTTGAGCGCCATCCGAGAAAGGTCCATGTGCACCATCTCGAACTGATGGAGTTTGACAGCGAGACGGCCAAAATCGATGTCCGGGTGAGTAAAGGAACCTACATCCGTGTGCTGGCTGACGACATCGGTCGTAAACTTGGATGCTTTGCCCATTTGGAAAGTCTGCGGCGCACTGAAGTCGGAGACTTGAAGATTGCCGACGCGATCCCCTTTGCGGTGATCGACGACAAAGAAAAAACGGTTCAAGAGCGCCGTGCCCTTCTCAAGGGAGCGGATTTTCTGCTTCAGACGCTCGGTAGCGTCCGGCTCGATGCGGTACAGACCGAACGCTTGAGAAACGGTCAGCGGCTGCCTCTGAAAGACACGCGCCACGGCGAACTGTTGCGAGCATACGGCTCGTCGGGCGAACTATTGGGAACGGTGAAGGTGGACGCAAGAGGTACTCTGCATCCTCACCGCTTGATTCGATTTGTAGTAACTGAAAACCTCGAAACGAACGGGGACGAGTAAAACATGACTAGAGCAATTCGCAACATTGCCATCATTGCGCACGTTGACCACGGCAAGACGACCATGGTCGACAAGCTTTTGCAGTGCGCGGGCACTTTCCGCAGCAACCAGCAGGTCGACGAACGCGTGATGGACAGCAACGCGCTGGAAAAGGAACGCGGCATCACGATTCTTGCCAAGAACTGCGCCGTTGAATACGAAGGCATTCACATCAACATCATCGACACCCCGGGGCACGCAGACTTCGGCGGTGAAGTCGAACGCGTTCTGTCGATGGTCGACGGCGTGCTGCTGTTGGTCGACGCCGTCGAAGGCCCGATGCCGCAGACGCGCTTTGTGACCCGCAAGGCTCTTGCCGCCGGTCTGAAGCCCATCGTCGTGATCAACAAGATCGACCGCCCGGGCGCTCGTCCGGACTGGGTGATCAATGCCACGTTCGATTTGTTTGACAAGCTCGGCGCCACGGAAGATCAGCTCGACTTCCCGGTGATTTACGCGTCCGCTTTGAACGGCTACGCGGGCCTGACCGACGACGTCGAAGAACTCCAGAAGATCGGCAATATGCGCGCCGTGTTCGACGCCGTGATCAAGTACGTGCCGGTGCGTGAAGACGATGCAGAGGCACCGCTGCAGCTGCAGATCTGCTCGCTCGACTATTCGAGCTACGTGGGTAAGATCGGTATCGGCCGCGTGCACCGCGGTACGCTCAAGGCAGGTCAGAGCGTCATGATCATGAACGGCCCGGACGACACGCCCAAGCCCGCCAAGATCAACCAGATCATGCAGTTCGAAGGCCTCGACAAGAAGATCGTTGAAAGCGCTCAGGCTGGCGACATTGTTCTCGTGAACGGCATTGAAGAACTTAACATCGGTACGACCATTACCGATCCGGCCCACCCCGAAGCATTGCCGATGCTCTCCGTGGACGAACCGACGCTCACGATGAGCTTCATGGTGAACACCTCGCCTCTGGCAGGCCGTGAAGGCAAGTTCGTGACGAGCCGCCAGATTCGTGAACGTCTGGAACGTGAATTGAAGAGCAACGTGGCCATGCGTCTGCGTCCGACCGCTGACGAAACCTGCTGGGAAGTTTGCGGCCGCGGTGAATTGCACCTTACGATTCTTCTTGAAAATATGCGCCGCGAAGGCTACGAACTCGCTGTCGGTCGTCCGCGCGTGCTCTTTAAGGAAGTCGACGGCGTCAAGCTTGAACCGTACGAACTTCTGACGGTGGACGTTGAAGAAGAACACCAGGGCGCCGTGATGGAAGAACTCGGCCGCCGTAAGGGTGATCTCACCGATATGCAGCCTGACGGCAAGGGTCGCGTGCGTCTCGAATACCGTATTCCGGCTCGCGGTCTGATCGGCTTCCAGTCGCTCTTCATGACGATGTGCCGCGGCACGGGCATCATGAGCCACGTCTACGACGAATACGGTCCGATCAAGCAGGGCGATGTGGGTGAACGCCGCTCCGGCGCCATCATCAGCCAGGACGACGGCGCTGCTGTGGCTTACGCTCTGTGGAAGATCCAGGAACGCGGCCGTCTGTTCGTGAATCCGGGCGATGCTCTCTACGAAGGCATGATCATCGGTGAACACTCCCGTGAAAACGACATCGTCGTGAACCCGATCAAGGGTAAGCAGCTCACCAACATCCGTGCTTCCGGTACCGACGAAGCCATCCGTCTGGTCCCGCCTGTGCGTCTGACGCTCGAAAGCGCCGTTGAATTCATCAACGACGACGAACTCGTGGAAATCACGCCCAAGAGCATTCGCTTGCGCAAGCGCTGGCTCAAGGAATTCGAACGCCGCCGTGCCTCCCGTGCTGAACGTGACGAAACCGCTTCCTAAAGAATTTGACGCCCGAGTGCGTTGATTCCGCGAAAAAAGCAAAGCCCCGGAACTTTCGAGAGTCTCCGGGGCTTTTTGCAGACCTCAATAAGCGACTGGACGCGTCAACCGTTTTCGGCGTTGATGTCCTTTCGCACCGGTGCGCTCCCTGTGAGCGTAACGGCAAAGACAGCGCCTGTTGCCCAACTCAGTTTCTCGCTGCGATCGGTCTGATCAAGTAGCCGGATTTGCCAGCCCATCCGTTCGCAAATGCGAAGCGCAATCGAAAGTCCCAGTCCGACATCCTCAGGCAAAGCCCGGCGCAGGTCTATGCCTTGGAAGATCTGTCGCATCGCTTTACGTTTGAGGGCAAATACAGCCGAGAGGTGCGCAACCTGTTGAGCAAATGGGTCAGAGGCACGATGAGAGATCGTTTTCTCTTTAAGGCGGCCAAGGCGGGCGTACAGGTGGTGTTTGTGCCGGCGGCCTATTCGTCACAGCATTGCCCGGAGTGCGGCTACACAGCCGGAGAAAACCGCCGGGGTGATCGGTTTGAATGCAAGCATTGCGGCCATAAGGCGCAGGCCGATCAAAACGGAGCGCAGAATCTGCTTCTCAGGGTCAACGATCCGGAGTACAGGCGGTACATGACCAAGGAAGCCGTCAAAAAGCTGGAACGGGGCCGATACGAAGCGTGGTGCAAATCAAGGCAGGAAGAGCCGATCAAGGAAGCCTCGAACAAAAAGAGGCTCAAGAAAGCGGCGTAAAACCAAAGAAACCGACAGAGAACGAGCAACAAGCTTACCCAAAGGAGAGAGAAGAGAAATTTAAAAACCGCTGAGGCACCCACAGGGAGCCCGGAGAAGAGGAAGAAGACAGGGGCGGCGAAGCCGGAGACGGTCTAGTCGCGAAAAGCCCGAAGGGTCGAGTCGACAGACCTCACCGAGGACGAAAGTGGAGTGCTGAAAGAAAAAGGCGCCGTTGGAATCGAATGAACCGTTGGGCGCCTGACTTACCTCACGGAATCCGTGGGTGTTTAGAACGAACAAATGTCAAAAGGCGTGTGCGGTAGATTTGTTGCTTTTTGACAAACGGAATCAATCTACATACACACGACGCTCGACGGCATCCGCACGGATGAGCACGCGCGCGTTTTGTCGGTGCAAGGGGTACCGATGCAGGGGCTCTTCGTGGCAGGAGAAATCGCTGGCGGGATCTTCGGCACTGACCGACTGGGCGGCGCGAGCATGACCAACTGCCTTGTGATGGGGCGACGTGTCGGTAAAAATGCGGCGATCAACGCCAGAAAAGGTTGACCGCCGCGAACCGGTTGCACATTAAGCTCATTGCTTCTTGTTCGTACGCTTGAGCGTGTAGTTGAGCTTCGAGTCGATGCGCTTGAAGTCTTTGGTGAGCATCGTGAGCGTCTGATTCATCGGGTCATAAAGGAAATTGGCTTCGGGTTTTCCGTCGTCTCCCACAAGTTGCCACACCGTGGCGTCCTCATCTTCCGTCGTACCGCGCTGGGTGAGGCGTTTGCCGATTGACTCAAACGTCACGTCCTTGCCCTTTTCCGCTTCCAGATAGGTCATCGCAAGGTGATACGCTCCGTCGCCGCTATAAGAGCGGTGGCGCACCGTGAGCTGATAGCGGATGCCGGGACAGGAAGCCGCAGGCAGCACGCCTTCGAAGTATTCCTCTTCCCACGGACCGAGCGACGCGTCCACGTCAGATTTGGACTGCGAGGCAATGAGTTTCATGCGCTTTTCAATGTTCCAAACACCGTCTTTGTGACGCAGATTCTTGGTGTCGTCGTCTTCCACATTCCAAACGTAGCCGCCTTTGGGCAGCGACCGGCGCTGCAATGTCTCATGCTTCTTTCCGGCGTCTGAATACAGGTGCGCGAGCTTTCCGTCGGGACTGAAGAGCACGTAGAAGTCCGAAAACCGGGCGTCGACCGAGCCGATGCGAATCGCCTTGTCAAAGAGCGTGTATGCCGTGACCGTTTCGTTGGCCTTAAGGATCGGTTCTTCGGGAACAACCGTCTGCACGATCGGCATCAGTGCCGATTTCTCCATGACGGGCGGTGTAGTTTGTTGAGGTGCCGTACATCCGGCGAACACGACGCAACCGATCATTGCCAACGAAAGCTTCTTCATATTTTTGACCCTCGACGAAAAACGCGGCAAGTTGTACTCGCCGCGTCAATACTGCATCAGACGTTTTCGTTCGTCTTGTCCGTACTCTTATTTTGCCCGAATGCCTTCCAGGCAAGCCAGACAACCGCAATCAATAGTGCAACCGTCAGTAAACCACCAAAGCCGTGGAACGGAAAACCGAAGTGCCCGAAACCGTGGTGCATGACATCGCCGAAACGCGTTAGCCAGTCGCAGCCGATTCCGAAGTGAAATCCGCCGGGCATGCCTCCCGGCAACAAAAACCAAACAATGGCGCCGATGGCCAGGGCGATTGCGAGAAATTTGGCGGGCAGCTGAATCAACAGAGCAACGAGACCTGCCAGAAGCAAGAGTTCGAAGAAAAAGTGCATGGTGAAATCCCGAAAGTATTTGCTGAGAACAATTATCACCTCACATTGCGACAATAACTTCGAGCTTTACCTAACTTTGCCTTTCTTTGAGTTTCGTACAGTTATGGATGCCATGGAGAAACGATAGACAAAAAGAGCGCCGAGGTATTTGATTTGGAAACACCTATCGACGCTCTTCAAAATTGTCACTGAACTTGCTTTTGTTGTTCTGTGTTATAGCGAGATCCTACGATTGGAATGGCAGCCACTGTTTTTTCAAGTTCTTCCCACTCGGATTGCTCCAGCTTGAAGTCAAGCGAGCGCAGGTTTTCTTCCAGATGCGAAAGTTTGGTGGTTCCCGGAATCGGAACGATCCAGTCTTCCTTCTGCAGAAGCCAGGCCAGAGCCACCTGAGCGGCGGTCATGCCGCGGGTACGGCCGAAGGCCTGCAACGCCGCCACAATGCGGTAGTTGGCGCGCATCGCTTCCGGCGAAAAGCGCGGCATGGCAAAACAGACATCTGGCAGAAATATCTTCTCGGACAAGCCTATCACAGCGCTAGCCTGCAGATTATCCCGGTGTTAGACTGATTTCGTTACACGTTTCGTTCTGTATCGAAATGGATTTCAATACTCTGTTGGTTGTTTGTCCGCTGGTCTTTCTTGGCGGCTTTGTCGACGCCGTCGGTGGCGGCGGCGCTCTGATTGCCGTGCCTGCCTATCTACTGGCAGGCATCCCGCCGCATATGGCAATCGGTACCAACAAACTCTCAAGCTGCATGGGCAAGGCCGCGTCAATCTTCAAGCTCGCCCGCAGCGGTTTTGTGGATTGGAAGCTAGCCCCTCTTCCCGTTTTGGTTTCCTTCGTCGGCAGTTACGCGGGCGCGTCCATTGCTCTCAACCTTCCGCCGGAAGTCTTTGAGATCATTCTGCTTGCGCTTCTTCCGATCGTGGCCGCGATCGTCCTTCGCAAGCGCAAGCACGAATCAGAACACGTTGACATGCCTTACGCAAAGCGCGTTGGCATCCTCTCTTCCTGCGCGTTCGTCTGCAACGCTTACGATGGGTTCTATGGGCCGGGTTCGGGGACGTTCCTTCTCGTGTCTTTTTCCACATTCGGTGGCTTGGATGTGCGCGAAGCTTCCGGTCAAACAAAGGTCGTCAACATTGCCGGAGCCGGTGCAGCGCTGGTGACTTTCGCTCTGGCAGGACAAGTCGACTGGCATCTCGGATTGATTGCCGGGCTCTTCGGAATTGCCGGGCATTATCTGGGTGCAACGCTTGTCGTTAAAAACGGCACTGCAATCGTTCGGCCCATCATTCTCGTCGTGCTGCTTGCTCTTTTTGCCAAGACGCTTTGGCAATACTTCGTATAAAAGGACCACTTTCACAGAAGGTAGATCTTAGTGTATCGAGTTTGATTTGCATCAAAGATTTACACGGTTTTCCTTCGGATTCCGTAAATATTTACACGGAATCCGAACATAGCGCGTGATTTAGCCGTCTAGAAGCCGTTTTGCTGTCACGGTTGCTTCGTGATGTCAATTCCGAAGAATTGCACCGAAATCTTGCCCAGTTCACCTGAGGTTCGCAGTTCTGCGATGGTGTCGTTGACAACCTTTCTGAGCGACTCAGTCTGCGGCGATTTCTTCAGAGGAATGCCGATTTCGCCAGCCTGCGACGTATAGAGCGCAATTTTGATCTTGGCATCCGGATGAGCCTTGGTGTAGTCCAGGTATGTCACTTCCGAGTTGAGCGTCGCGTCGATGCGCCTGGAGCGTAAAAGCTCAAACGTCTGGTTGAGATCGTCCACACCGATCACCTTGGCTCCCGCTTCCTCAGCAGCCAGAGCATAGGTGCTTGAAATGGTGTTGGCCGTCGTTTTGCCCTTGAGATCCTGCATAGTCTTGATGTCGGCGCGATCGTCGTTGACAATCACCGCGACGCGGTCATAGGCGTAAGGATCCGAGAAGCTGTATGCCTGACTGCGTTCCTTGGTGATGCCCACGCCGTTGATCATCAAGTCATAACGTCCCGCGTCAAGCCCCGCGAGCAGTCCGTCCCATTTGCCTTCGACAAACTGAGCCTTGACGCCGATCTTTTGGGCGATTCTCTCGCCGATGGCCACGTCAAAACCGGTGAGTTTGCCGTCTTTATCGTGATAGGTCCACGGAGACCAAGTTCCTTCCATGGCAATTGTGATCGAGCCGCGTGACTTGATCGTTTCCAGTAGATCCTGCGTTTGTGCTTGAGCTGTTTTTGCCGCAGGCTCAGGCTTAGCGTCTTCTCCGCACCCTGTCAGTGTCACCGACAATAAAACTGTGGATGCGAGCATCGTCAGTGTTTTGAGGTTTCTTGTCATACGTTTTTTCCTTGTCCAGATCGATTGTTTGCTTGGTGCTCAGGCAAGCGTTTCCAAAAATTCTTTTGTGCGGAGTTCTTTCGGGTTCCCAAAGATCGTCTGTGCGTCTCCTGCTTCCACCACATGCCCGGCTTCCATAAAGACAACTTTGTTGGCGACGCCTTTGGCAAAGGAGAGTTCATGCGTGACGACGACCATCGTGAGTCCCTGTTGAGCAAGCTCTTTCAGAATCGAGAGCACGTCACGCGTAAGTTCCGGGTCAAGAGCGGATGTGGGCTCATCGAAGTAAATGATGTCCGGATCGCCTGCGAGCGCTCGTGCGATGGCCACGCGCTGTTGTTGGCCTCCTGAGAGCTCACTCGGATAGGCGTTTTCGCGGTGTGTCAGGGAAAAGCGAGCCAGCAGCTCATGCGCCTTAGCCTGCGCCAGTTCCTTTTTGATTCCTCTTCCGACGATCAATCCTTCGGTGATGTTTTCAAGCGCCGTCTTGTTCAGAAAGAGGTTGTAGTTTTGAAACCCGAAACCCGTGCGCTTGCGGATCCTCAGAACGTTGTTGCGGGAGATCTTGGCCAGGTCAAACGTTTCGCCCGCAAAGGTCATCCGACCGCCGTCGGCTTTTTCCAAGAAATTCAGGCAACGTAAAAGCGTGGTCTTTCCCGATCCGCTCGGCCCGATGATCGCGACCACGTCTCCCTTCTCGACTTTCAGGTCAATGCCATGCAATACGGGTGTGCCCGAAAAGGTCTTGCGCAGATTTTCAACACTCAACAGCATGCGATGTTCCTTTGTCTCAGTGGGAGACATAGGTTCTCAGGCGCTTCTCGCCGTAACTCTGAAGGCGCGTGAGGACCGTGCAGAAAATGAGGTAAATCAAGCCGACTTCGACATAGAGCAACAAAGGTTCGTAAGTGCGTGCCACGATGCGCTGCGTTGTCATGAACATTTCCGTGACGGTGATGTTGGCAGCAAGCGATGTGTCCTTCACCATGGCAATGAGCGAATTGCCAAGCGTCGGGAAAGCCGTTCGAAAAGCCTGGGGCAACACGATTCGGGCGATCGTCTGCAGATAGCTCATGCCGCTGCACAGGCCTGCTTCAAGCTGCCCGGCGGGAACAGATTCAAGTGCCGCACGGATGGTTTCGGCGCAGTAGGCACCCTCGTTGACGGCAAAGACGACTACCGCGGCGACGAACGGATTGATCAGCACTCCTGCGTGAGGCAGACCGTAGAAGACGACGAAGAGCTGCACCAGAAGCGGCGTGCCGCGTGTGACCCAGATATAAAAGCGCGCGAGATCCTTCAGTACAGGCACGTGTGCGTACTGGATGAGCGCCACCACAACCGCGATGGCGAGCGCTCCTGAAAAGGCGATCGCCGTAAGCGGAATGGTCACGGTCAAACCCGGCAGCAGAATTTGCCAGAAAGAATCGACAAAAAGATCGAATAGTGCAGTGTCCATTGTCAGTTCGTAAATCTGTTGAGCAGCAAAGTTGCATGCGTTTGCTGCCGACACCCGCACTTTAGGCAGTTACCACTGCCGCACTGTCATTTGAGTTTTGTTTTGAGACAAACGGACAAATAAAAGATATTGCGACGAGTGTCACACGGCCAAAGGCCCCTTGAATTGAAGCGGCACGGACTCGTTTGCTACCAAAGTCTGACTGTTGCGCAACGCATCTTTACTTTGAAGTCGACTAATCTGTGCGCAGATCGTGGCGCGATCCCAAACATGCCGCCGAAGCTCAAGTTTTGACGTTTTGGCTTTTTTTCCTGAACTATGCGCCGCGGTCTGTCTCACTTGTAGGTCGCCGGCGCCTTTCCTTTAGAAGAGGTCTCAGCCATGCGATCCGTCCTGATTCGTCGTTTTGAGATAAGCGACCAGCTCACTCACCTGTTCAATGCTCTGTTCTGGGCCGTTCTCGCCGCTACGGGCATTCTCATCGGTTCCGCTTCCAGAGCCAACATTGAGCCGACACATCTTTCGATCGGGCTCCATTTTGCATTTGGATTTGCGCTTGCCGTACTCTTGAGCGCTTACATCCTTTTTGCAAAATCCCGCTTTCAAAGAATGCTCTTTGAGGTTTTCCGAACCGATCGTCCGTTTCTGGCTTGGCTCAAATGTTTGGGCGGGTATCCCGACAAGATATTGAATCGACCGCAGAAGCCGGGCAGCGTTCCTCCTCAAGGCCGCTACAACGCCGGTCAGCGCATTGCTTACGGCGCTCTTATTTTTCTGAATATTCTTTTGCTCGCTTCCGGCTTTTCTTTGTTCGCACTGCACCAACCGCAGGAGGTACAGAGCAGTGCTTACCGATTGGCGTTATGCGTTCATTCCGGCGCTTTCGGTCTTGCCTGTTTGCTGCTTGCAGCACACATTCCGATGGCGTTTTTGTCAAGACAGTCACTTAAAGCCATATTGAGTCTGGGCAAAGGCTTTTTGACAGGACAGGAAGCCATGAAGCATGCTGCCCTTTGGGTGAAAGAAGATTTGGAAATCGAGAGAAACGCCTTTGAAAGACAATCCAATCAAAATCAAACGATTTTGAGAGAAAAACGCTTGAATTGATACTGCGGCAAAACAGCCTCCGGAGGAGGCTGTTTGAGTATCCGTATCAAATATTGCTATGGCTTTATAAGCGCTTCCGGGACGAGAGCGTCGCAGTCAATGAGCTCCAACGACGTCACCATATGCAATGTTCCTTCCTTGTACTTCCTGAAGTGAGGCGTCTGAATATGATGTTTGTAGGCCTCTTGATTTGCATAGATTTCGAGAATGGCAAACCGCGTGGGGTTCTTTTTTTCCTGCATGCTGTACAGGACGCGAACGCCGGGTTCGCGTTTCATTGATTCACGACCCACTTCGGCGGCAAATGCCTTGTATTGATCAAGATATTCGGGCGCAACCGTGATTTTGGAGAGTCGCACAACGTTTTGTTCGTAGGGATTTGCTGCAGCAATCGAAGGTGCCTCGGCGGCAAAGCCGGAAAATGAGATAACAGCCATACACGTCGCTACCAATGAAAGAATTTTGAACATTGCTAATCCTTGATTATGGTTGAGGTTTAACCGCAGACGGTACTGCCCTCATGCACCCGCTGCGGCAATCGGTCCGACAATCAATCCGCTGGCAATCACATCGCACAAGCGGGTCGAAATGGAACCGCACGTTGCGCCAATGGCAAAAAGCCCGGGGATCGGCGTATCGTCGGCGGCCCTCAATACCTGAAAGTCCGGATTGACTTCCAATCCGCCTTCCGTTTTGAAACGAACCGGCCAACTCGGCGTTGAGACATAAAAAGGCCCTTTAAGTGCACGGAAAAGTTTGTCTTTGCGTCCGAATTCCGTGTCCCCTTTTCCCGCTGCGGCATCATCTGCAATTCTCTGCAGCGTCCTTTGCAGCCCCTTGGGATCAACACCGGCTTTTGTAGCTGCTTCTTCGATGGTCTGCCCTTTGAAAAGGGCCTTTGCCGTCAATAAATCGGAGTAGCGCCAACGTTCCTTATTCGGTCCCGTCACCGTGGCTTCGTCCAAGACAACGTAGGCGCCGTCAATGTTTTGCCTGAAGCAGGCCAGTGCACAGCCTGCGTAGCGGCTTTCGTGCTCATTGCAAAATCGTCTGCCGAATTTGTCGACTAGGTAAGCCGTATCCGTATCAAAAAGAATCCACGACGGACTTCGGTCACCCGGTTTGGGGGCCGCAAAGAGTTTTGGCATGGACTCCATGTCTTCGATGGCGCCACCGACAAGTCTTCCCAGTGTGATGCCGTCGCCGTCGTGACCCGGCGGAACGCCTTCGCCGATAGCCGTGAACCCTTTGGGAATATTGGCCCACACACGTTTATAGCGGCGCATCATTTGCCGGTTGTCCGAAAAACCGCCAGTGGCAAGCACCACGGATCGAGCACGGATAAATTGTGTTTTGCCATCCCGCACAAATCGAACGCCGGTGACGCGATTTTGACCTTTATCTTCGGTCTGTGTTTCAAGTCCTGTTGCCGCGCTATCGAGCAAGACGGAGACACCGCGCTTTTGAAGTTCATCGAGCATGGCCTGCGCAAATTTCGGCATGGATCCCGGCTTGGACGGTAACAAAAAAGGCTGCTGCGGATTGATCGGCAAAAAATCGATGCCGTATGACATGACGAAGGCCGCAACTGCAGGAGACATTTCTGCTGAACGCCGCAAAACGTTCGGATCATGTTTGGCTATTCCCGAGTACATCGGCGAGTTGGGCATGTTGTCGCGCACTTTTGACAGCGGTTCGTCCGTGTGCCCCTCCTCGATCAGTTGCCAATACGAGTCAAGATCCGCTTTTCCTTTGAAGCCCTGTGCCTTATGGACTTCCGAATAGGCCGACGCGATGATGCCGGCCGATAACACGCCGTCGCCGCCGCAATAGCTTCGCTTTTCCAGAACCACGACTTTGGCTCCGGCACGAGAGGCCATCACAGCGGCAGTCAAACCCGCAAAACCGCCTCCGACAATCACAACATCGGTCGACATGTCGGCTTGCGGTTTGTCAGCCATATCTGCTGGCGAGGCCAACGCAACGCTCGGCAAGGTCCCAAACGCCAAGGCGGACTGTAAAATCTGCCTCCTTTTCATGATGAGTCTCCTGTTGCAGGCATGAATCCTTAGTTAGTCCGCTAGATTCGTCACTGCGCGGGCCACGCGAAATTCAAGTGTCTCCCAGGTTGCGCAGTTTCCTTTTTTCAGAGGATCTGCTTGCAAAAGCAAATTCAGCGAGTCAATCGATTCGCTTTGAGCAATCAGCATTCCTCCCTCGCCATGAACGTAGGCGCCGAAAAGAATAAAGTCACCGTTTTCAAAATGACGGTTCAGATATTCCAGATGTGCCGGCAGGTACGGTTTTGCCGCCTCACGATCGGTAATGCGCACGTCAACGAGAAATTTCATTTCAATCTCCCCAATCTAGTTTTCCGCGCAGGCTTTAATTTCATTGAGAAGCCGCGCGGCATGTTCTTCGGCTTGCTTGAGGATTCGTTCGCGGTCGGCCTCAGTGTGAATGCCGGGAATAAAAATCATGCCGTTTGACCACACGGGAGCCAATGTCTTCATGCCGCACAAGTAGGCAGTTTGCAAAAGCGGCGGAAGGAATGCCTCCACCGGCCAGTTCATTGCACGTCCCTTTGCATACTCCTGTGCCGCCGCACCGGTCGTAAACGACAAAAGAAGCTTTTTGCCGTGTAAAGCTGTACCTCCGGCGCCGTGGGCAAAACCGCGCGTCAGCACATCATCGATCCATTTCTTGAGAATCGCCGGAACCGAGTACCAATAAAACGGAAAATGCCACACGATCACATCGGCGCGCCGTAAAGCCTCTTGTTCCGCAGTCACATCGAAACCGTTGGGACCGCACAACTGCGCCAACGTTCTGATTTGCATCTCGCAACGAGATGATTCAAGCGCATTGAGCACAGCTTTGCCGGCAACGGAAGCTTCCGGATTCGGATGGCCGTTGATGACGAGAATTTTTTGCATGATTTCTCCATTCTTTCGAAATATCAGACCGGACGTATTGAACTGCCTTTTACATTTTTCAATCATCGGCGATATTTTTCATGGCTCATCATGTCAAATCTTTGCTTTTTTCTATCAATTTAAGACGAGATGAATTTCCTGCTTTCCTATAATGGGGTGTCTTCAGTCTCAGTTTTTTGCAAGAGACCCTTATGTTCGACGCTTTGCTCGAGTCCGCAGCTCAAATCATTGTCCGACATGCACCGCATCACGGCGTATTTCCCACATTGGTTCCCGGACTGACGCTCTATCGCATTGAATCCAATGCATTTATCGAACGCACAGCCGGCGAAATCATGACGACTTTTATCGTGCGCGGTCGCAAAACCACGGCAATCGGCGGGAAGATGCTGGAGTACGGTGCCGGAGAAAGTCTGGTGTGCGGAATTGCTTCGCCGAGTGAATTTCACACGCTCGATGCTTCGCGAGACAATCCCTTCCTTGCGCTTTCCGTGTCGCTCGATGCGTCGATTTTGATGGAATATGCCGATGCTTTGTCCGATCGGCATCGTTCCGGAGAATTTTCAGAAATGCCCGGCGGTGTATTCGTCATTCGTCCGGACGAGGATTTGCGTGACGTGTTCCTGCGACTGCTGAAAATATTGGACCGTCCCAAACTGATTGCGGTGTGTGCACCGTTGATACTAAGAGAACTGCATGCTCTGCTTCTGGATTCATCCTGCGGAGCAGAACTCAGAGCACTTGCGAGTGCCGGATCCGAAGGCCATGCCGTTCTAAAAACCGTCAGTTGGATCCGGCGTAACTATGCGACAGATTGTTCGGTGGAGGAGCTGGCAAGGAAAACCAACATGTCAAATGCAACGTTCCACCGTAAATTCCGACAGGTCACCGGATTTTCGCCCGTCCAGTTTCGCAAGCGCGTCCGGCTGTTTGAAGCCCGCCGTCTATTGGTCGCTCGAGAAACAAACGTCACCTCGGCGGCCTTTGCCGTCGGCTACGTAAGCCTGGCTCAGTTCGTTCGGGACTATAAGGAACTTTTCGGCTTGCCTCCGCTGCGTGACATCAAGCAGCTTCACAACGCCTCAGACGATTGAGTAGTTGACCGCAGATTAATAGGACAACAAGGTTTCCCGGATCGCAACCCGAACAATCTCCAAACCGCTCTTTGCTCCGAGTAGTTTGCACCGAATACCGGGCAAGTCCTTCCTCAGTGGCTTGCCTTCATCAGCTCAGCAATCTGAACAATATCCGAGGGCAACGTTCTGCAGCAGCCACCCAGACAAACGGCTCCCATAGCTTTCCATTTGGACACGAAGTCCGCCCAGCCCGGCCCCGAGACCGGATGATGCCAGGTCTTTGTCGTCGGATCATACGTTTCGCCCGAATTGGGATAAACGATCATTGGCTTGTCTGTGACGGACGAAATGCGCTGCAATGCGTCAGCCACCATTTCACGCTTGACGCAGTTGACGCCGACGGCGTCAACCAACGGATGCTTGCCGCACACTTCGGCAACCTCTTCGATCGGCGTTCCGTCAGCGATATGACCGCTGTCCTTCAATGTAAAGGTTACCCAGGCAGTCATGTCGAGCTCTTCCATCATCGAGAGAATGACCCTGACCTCGTCGAGCCTTGCCTGCGTCTCAACGGCGAAAAAATCCGCTCCGGCTTCTGTCAGAGCCTTCATGCGCAATTGGTGAAAGGTACGGTATTGACCGTCCGAAAGGTGATAGTCGCCCGTATATTCGGCACCGTTGGCAAGATAAGCACCATAAGGGCCGACGGCACCCGCGATCAAAAGAGTTTTCGGCTCTCGTTCCGGATGACGAATCAAAAAATCATCGCGAGCTTCACGAGCCAGCGTCACAGATTGAGCGATAAGCCCATATGCTTTCTGAGAGTCAATTCCGCGCTCTTTGAATCCAGCCTCGGTCGCTTGGTAGCTGGCGGTAATGGCAACGTTGGCTCCCGCTTCGAAATAATCAGCGTGCACCTGTCGAATCTTGTCCGGTTCTTCAATGAGTACGCGCGCACTCCAGAGCTTGTCGTTGAGGTCACAACCTGCCTTTTCAAGTGCTGTGGACAAGGCGCCGTCAATCACGACGGAACCGCTCTGACGGATTAAATCGGCTAAAAGGTGCTGCGCCATTTGGTTTCCTCCCGGGTTGCGTTGTGCCAAAGAGCTTAACAAAAATACAAATCACCGGAAGCGGTTTCTCGGTTGATACGACTGCGAAGACTTGTGTTGTGCCAACGCTTTGGCGCCGATTGCTTTTGTCGGCCGATTTGAGGCAAATCGCAATACCTACACGGGAGTTTGTCCGGTGGTTGGCTTCTTCAATCCAAATGACCTTAAAATTCAAAACTTATTACCGCAATTCGGCGGTATGGATCGACACCGGCTTCCTGAAACCAACAATGCAGAAAAGAACCTTTTTATCCGTCGTGACGGCCGCAGCTGCGCTGTCTGTAGTTCCTGCCTGGGCAAACCAACATCCTAAGCGCACGCTGATTGTCGGCATGGACGCGACTTATCCGCCTTTTGGTTCTCAGGATTCCGAGACGCGCCAGTATGTGGGTTACGACGTTGACATCATTCGTGCGATCGGCAAGGCCGAAGGCTTTGACGTGGAAGTGAGGAACCTCGCCTTTGACGGGCTGATACCTGCCTTGAAGACCGGCAACATCGACATTGCCATCAACGACATCACGATTTCGCCCGAGCGTGCGAAAAGCGTCGATTTCTCCAACCGCTACTACATTGCCGGGCTAGGCATTGTCGTCAATGCCGACAACACCACGATCACCAAGGCCGAAGACCTCGAAGGCAAGCGTTTGGCTGTATCGATCGGTTCGACCGGCGAAGCCGCTGCCCGCAAGGTCAAAAACGCCGAGGTTCGAGTCTTCAACCAGCTCACAGAGTGCTATCTGGAACTTCGCAACCGCGGAGTGGACGCCGTACTCAACGACATCCCGACCAACGACTACTACGTTGTCACCGCAGGCCGCGGCAAGGTGAAAGCGTTGCCGGTGGCTCTGACCCGTGAAGACCTGGGCATTGCCGTTAAGAAGGGCAACAAGGAACTTCTCAAGCGCATCAACCGCGGTCTAGCCACCATCAAGCAAAACGGTGAGTTTGCGAAAATCTTTGAGAAGTGGTTCGGCCGTCAACCTGAAGCTGAACTGCTCAGTGACTGAGTTCACAGCGGCTGATTCGTTAACGAAATAAACGACCGGGCGGTCAAGTCCGGCACTTGGGGCAACCTGACTTTGCGCAAGCGGTTTTGTTGCACCCGTTGCAGCCGCCGCAACACCCCGAGTGCTTACCTTTAAAGATGCGCAGCACAGCCAGGGCAAATGCGACGGCGATTATGAACAGAGCGATCCAACTGGCGGCATTCACGGCGCTCCTCCTTTTTAGCTCAGGCCAAGCATGCTGCCGCCCGTGTATACCACAAAAGCCACAACCCAGGCCACCGCACATTGGAAAACGGCAACGCCCGTCGCCCAGAGGCCTCCCAGCTCTCGCTTGATTGTCGCGATGGCGGCCACGCAGGGCGTATAGAGCAGGCAGAAGACCAACAAACTGATTGCTGTCAGGCCGCTTAATGCCGCCGTCAATGCTTCGGTAGAACCAAATGTCACCGAAAGGCTGCTCACGACGCTCTCCTTAGCCATAAATCCGCTGATCAAAGCGGTGCTGATGCGCCAATCACCGAAACCCAGCGGTTCGAACAAAGGTGAGATCCAGCCCGACACGACGGCCAACATGGAAAGCTGAGGATCTTCAACGGGATTGATGCGGAAATCAAAGGACTGCAGGAACCAGATGACGATGGTCGCCACAAAAATGACGGTAAAGGCGCGCTGCAGAAAATCCTTGGCCTTGTCCCACAAAAGCAAGGCGACATTGCGTGCACCCGGCAGTCGATAGTTCGGAAGCTCCATGACAAACGGCATGGCTTCCCCTTTGAACATGGTTCGCCGCATGACCAGACCGAGTGCAATGGCCGTGACAATGCCGAGGAGGTACAGCCCGATCATTACCAAAGCGCCTTGGCCCGGGAAAAAGGCTGCTACAAAAAATGCGTAGATCGGAAGCTTTGCCGAGCAGCTCATGAAGGGTGTGAGAAGAATCGTCATTTTGCGGTCGCGTTCGGACGGCAACGTGCGACTTGCCATCACGGCGGGCACCGTGCAGCCGAAACCGATCAGCATCGGCACGATGCTGCGCCCGGACAGGCCGATGCGTCTCAGAAAGACATCCATCACAAACGCGACGCGGGCCATGTATCCGCTGTCTTCAAGAAATGACAGGAAGAAAAAGAGGACGACAATGGTCGGTACGAAACTCACAACGCTGCCCACACCATTGAATATGCCGTCAATGATGAGCGAATGAATCGACTCGTTGACACTGAGACTCGTGAGCAAGGCATCGACCTTGTCGGTTGCCAAACCGATAAGCCAGTCGAGGCCGTCGGTAAGCCACGCGCCGACGACATTGAACGTCATCCAGAACACCAGAGCCATGATGGCGATGAAAGCCGGAATGGCGGTGTATTTGCCGGTCAGAATGCGGTCGATTTCAAGGCTGCGCAGATGTTCTTTGCTGGTGTGAGGCTTAACGACGGTTTGCGCACAGACGTTGTCGATGAAACTGAAGCGCATGTCGGCGATGGCCGCGGCGCGGTCCAACCCTCGTTCGGCTTCAAGCTGCTTAAGGATGTGCTCGATCGTGCGCTTTTCATTAACGTCAAGATGAAGCTGTTCGGTAATGAGCGCATCGCCCTCGGCGATTTTGCTTGCGGCAAAACGAAGCGGAATGCCGGCTTGCTGAGCATGATCCTCAATGAGAAACATCAGGCTGTGCAGACAGCGATGTACCGCCCCACCATGATCGTCGGTCGAACAGAAGTCGTGGACTGCCGGTGTCTCGACAAACCGAGCGGCATGCAGGGCGTGCTCAACGAGCTCTTCGATGCCCTCTCCTCGACTCGCCGAAATCGGCACGACCGGAATGCCCAACAACGCTTCCATTTCATTGACGCGAACGGAACCGCCATTGGCAGCCACCTCATCCATCATGTTCAAGGCCAGAACCATGGGACGGCCGAGTTCCATGAGCTGCAGCGTGAGATACATGTTGCGCTCGATGTTGGTGGCGTCGACGATGTTGATGATGACGTGAGGATCGTCGCGAAGGATGAACTCGCGCGAGACGATTTCTTCGTTGGTGTATGGCGATAAGGAATAGATGCCTGGCAAGTCGGTGACAAGCGCCTCTTCGTGGCCTACGATACGGCCGTCCTTGCGATCGACCGTAACGCCGGGAAAGTTGCCTACGTGCTGATTGGACCCCGTCAATTTGTTAAAAAGCGTTGTCTTGCCGCAGTTTTGATTGCCCACGAGCGCGATGCGGACGGTTTCGGCCGTCATCAGGGGTTGCTCACGTTTGATCACCTGATTTTTCCCGGCTTCCGCGTAGCCGGGGTGATCCATTTCTATCGGCTTGGGGTGCGTTTGCTTTGTCGGCTCCCCTTTGCGGACATTTTTCACAAAAATCTCATTGGCTTCGGCTACGCGCAAAGTCAGTTCGTAACTGCGGATTCGGACCTCAATGGGGTCGCCCATCGGAGCTCGCTTGATCAGCGTTACCGTGGCCTGAGGGATCAGTCCCATGTCCAAAAAATGTTGGCGAAGCGCGCCGCTGCCGCCGACCACTTCAACGGTGGCGGATTGACCGACGTCAAGTTGATTGAGTGTGATAGTCATTCGTATTGATTCTCCCGGGAGTCGCCATTTTAGTTTGTGCTTTCACGGCTGTCGAAAAAAATCGTCGGGAGGAAGATGCGGAGAAAAATTTTTACAGAAATCTTTGAAATTTACGGAACTAGTTCGAGCGGCTTATTGCGCCAACCTTAAAATCGTATTAAAAATTCACCCGCGGAACTTCTCGTGCCTGATGAGAAGTTCAACCGAATTCACTTACGACATACAAAACACCCCGTAAAAGGAGAACAAGATGAGCAAGTTCACGGTTTCCTGCGTTGTTGCAGCTGCCTCCATGATGATCTGCGCCGCCGCTCAGGCTGCCGGCGGCATGCCCTCCAAGATCCCGCATCCGATTGACGCCTACAAGATCACGGACGCCAACAACCCCTGCATCATGTGCCACGGCGATCAGTCCAAGATGGGCGCCGCCAAGGTGAAGGGCCAGCCGATGGCTATGCCGGCCGATCACTGGGTCAAGGGCGAAAAGAAGGCTGACGCCATGCACAACAACTGCACGATGTGCCACAAGAACTAATTTCTTGACGCACTCTGCATGAATAAAGGGCTGCTTGAAGAACCAAGCAGCCCTTTATCGTTTTGTACGCGAGCTCAAACGCAAACGAAGTTTTTCAAACCCGACCGTCCACGGCTACTTCGTGCCAAGCACGTAGAGCGCGTAGCGCACAAACATATTGCACGCCACGAGCAGTCCCTCTTCGTCAATGTCGAAGAATCCGTTGTGGTTGGGCCGACCGGTGCCCGGCTTGTCGCTGTGCGTACCGAAGTAAACGAATGTCCCCTTGCAATGCGGCAGATAGTCGGCGAAGTCTTCAGCCATCATGGACTTGGGATAGTCCGTGATGATGTTTTCGGCACCAACAATTTCCTGCGCGACGAGCTTGGCTTCCTTTGTCGCATCCGCGTCGTTTATCAAGGGGTTGGAATAGTTCTTGATGACGATGCTTGCCTTGGCGCCCAGCATCTCTGCCGTCTTCTCGACGATGTCGGTAAGACGACGGTTCGTGGCTTCACGGACTTCGGGCAAAAATGTGCGCACCGTCCCTTCCAGAACGGCCTCTTCGGCAACGATGTTGTACTGCGTGCCGGCCCAGGCCTTGCCGATGCCGACGACAGCTGACTCCATCGGATCCGTGCTGCGCGCAACGATGCTCTGAACGGCCACCACGATTTGGGATGCTACGTAGAGGGCATCCACGCCCTTGTGCGGCATCGAAACGTGTGCCCCTTTGCCTTTCACTTCGATGCGGAAAAAGTCGCAGCTTGCGTTGAGAGGTCCTGCAACGACGCCCACCTGACCGACGTTGAGGGTATTGGTAACGTGCTGACCGTAGATGCGATCTACCCCTTCGAGCAAACCTGCCGCAACAAACTGTCGCGCCCCCTGCCCGATTTCCTCGGCCTGCTGGAAGAAAAAGCGCACTTCCCCGGCAAAGTCGTTTTCCATTGACTTCAGAATGCGTGCGGCAGCAAGCAACGTTGCCGTGTGGCCGTCGTGGCCGCAGGCGTGGCAAAAGCCCGGATTCTGAGAGGAGTACTCGCAGTTTTTGAGATCTTCCATGCCGAGAGCGTCCATATCGGCCCGCAGCGCCACGATTTTCGTTTTGCCTTCGCCAACTTTTTTCCCGACTACACGAGCATAGACGCCCGTTTCACCCACACGGGTGTGCTCAATGCCGACCTTGTCAAGTTCTTCCTCAATGCGAGCCGAGGTTTGGAATTCCTTCAGGCTTACTTCCGGATGCGCGTGAAAGTAGCGGCGCATGCCGACGATGTAGTCCTTTTGTGCCAGAACGCAGGTGTCGATTGCCATGTCAGATGTATCCGTTCGTTCAAAGAAAAGCCGGCAGTCGGTCTCTAAACCCATTACTGCCGGCCGCGGCGGTCAGCCCGCCGATCAGTACGTGTATTTTTCAGAACCCGCCCAAACAGGAGTAAAGGCACCCTTGTAGACGTCCACGAGCGTCTTGGCGGTTTCGGGCGTGTGATAGGCGTCGACCACCTTCTTGTAGACGGGGTTGTCCTTGTCTTTGCTGCGGGCGACGATCACGTTGAAGAGCTGACCCACGTTGGGATTGGTCTTGGGATCAATGTCCTCGGCAAAGATTGAGTCCTTCTTGGAGTCGAGCCCTGCCGTATAGGCGTTGCCGCCGTTGATGAGCGCCGCTGACACGTCGGGCAGGATGTTAAAGAGAACGCCCGATTCGGCTTCGCGGATCTGAATCTTGACGTTGTACTTGGTGATGTCGGTCTTGGTGGGAACGTAACCCTTGGCCGGGTCGCAGACGATCAGACCGGCGGACTCAAGGACCTTCAGAGCTCGGCCGCCGTTGGTGAGGTCGCTCGGGATGGCGAAGATGTCGCCGTCCTTGACGTCCTTCATGCTCTTTAGCTTTTCCTTGTTGTTAAAGACGCGAAGCGGCGTGATGAGGGTATCGCCGATCGCTTCGATCTTGTAGCCGTTGCGCTCGATGTCGTTTTTGAGATAGGCCTTGTGCTGGAAGGCGTTGAGATCGATTTCGCCGTCGGCCAAAGCGCGGTTGGGGGTGGCGTAGTCGGAGAACTTCACGAGTTTGACCTGAATCTTGTCTTTCTTGAGAAGGTCGTTGACGGTATCCCACTGCGCGTTGTAGTCGCCCACGACGCCCACCTTGACTACGGTAAAGCCGTCGGCCGTCGCCTGCTTCTTGTCGTCGCCGCAACCGGCGAGCGTCACCGCCACGATGCCTGCGGCAACAAGCGCCGTCGTCACTTTGCCGAATCGAGATTGAAGTCCGGTCATGTTTTGTCTCCCTTTTGAATTTAGTGCGTCGATTTCTTGATGATGATGTTTCCGAAGAACTGGAATACGCTGATGATGAGCAAGATGATGATCACGGTAAGCCAGATCATGTCGCGGTAGCCCATCTGATAGCCGTAGCGGATGGCAAAGTCGCCCAGGCCGCCCGCGCCGATTGCGCCCGCAATGGCCGTGATGCCCACAAGGCTCACAAAGGTGATCATCGTCACGCGGGTGATGCCGGGAATGCTCTCGCGCAGATACACCGAGAAGATGATTTCGCGCGGCGAAAAGCCCATCGCCTGGCTCGCTTCAATGAGACCGTGATCAATGTCGGCCAGAACCGATTCGATCTGACGGGCAAAGAACGGCACAGTGCCGGCCACAAGAGCGACGAAGGACCCCGTCACACCCGAGCCCGTGCCGACCAGGAAGCGACTCACCGGAATCAGCAGCACGATCAGAATGATGAACGGAATCGAGCGAATGATGTCGATGCCGCGGTCAAAGATCGTAAAAAGCCACCGGTTTTCCAAAATGCCTCCGGGGCGGCAGACGGTAAGAAGCACGCCCACGGCAACACCGAGCACCCAGGCGATGCTCCCGGAGACGGCGAGCATGGTGAAAGTCTGTCCGATGCATTCGTAAAGTTCGCCGCTCAAACGCTCGAAATTGGGCATCAGTGTGTTAATGAAGTCCATTTTTGAGCTCCTCTACATAAACGCCGTTTTCCTTGAGATAGTCCTCGGCCTGCTGCACCGAGGCTTTTTCACCGGTGAGCACCACGCCGAGCTTGCCCAGGGCCGAGCCCTGAATGAAGTCGATGTTTCCGAAGACGATGTTGGCCCGCACCTTGAATCGCTCGTAGAGCGCCACGACGAGCGGTTCGCCGGCCGAGCCGCCCGTGTAGGTCAAAAGCAGGATTTTGCCGCCGTCGGCAACTTCGTTGTCAAGCTGACCGCTTTCAACGAGACCCAGGAACTTCTTGACGTTGTTGGCCGTATTGATGAATTCCTTGGTGAGATCAGCCTTGGGATGGGCGAAGATCTCCGTAATCGTGCCTTCCTCGACAATGCGCCCCGTCTTCATCACGGCGACTCGATCGCAGATTTCCTTGATCACCGACATCTGATGCGTGATCACCACGATCGTGAGCCTGAGCTTTTGATTGACTTCCTTGAGAAGCTTCAGAATCGAGTGCGTGGTTTGCGGATCCAGTGCGCTCGTGGCTTCGTCGCACAAAAGCACTTTCGGGTCGTTGGCAAGGGCTCGTGCAATTGCCACGCGCTGTTTCTGGCCGCCGGAAAGCTGCGCGGGATAGGCGTTTGATTTGTCCGAAAGCCCGACCAGAGCCAAAAGCTCTTCAATTTTCTTGGCCTTTGCTTCTTTGCCGAGCTCGGAGTGTCGCAACGCGAGTGCGATGTTGTCGAATACCGTGCGGCTGGGCATCAGATTGAAGTGCTGAAAGATCATGCCGATGCGGCGGCGAACGACGCGGAGATCGGCGTCGGAAAGCGTTGTGAGGTCCGTGCCGTCAATGACGACATTGCCCGAGGTCGGGCGCTCGAGCAGATTGATGCAGCGCACCAAGGTGGATTTGCCGGCGCCTGAAAATCCGATGATGCCGAAAATTTCCCCGGGATTGATCGTAAGCGACACGTCGTCGACGGCCTTCACGCGGCCGGCGTCCGTGTAGAACGTTTTTGTAATGTGTTTGAGTTCAAGCATGTTCGTTGGTTCTTTTCCTGATCTTTTGCGGCTTCGCACGACAAACGCAGCTTGCGCGTCCGCGCCGTCGATGGTGTCTGCTTGTGTTGGTTGCTTTGGGCTTGAGTGAACGCAGTGGTTCTCAGTCGAAGACCTGTGTCGAAATTGCCGCTGAGCGCGGACGAACAAGCCCTGTGCGCGTGGAGATCAGCGCATGAGATGGGAGCGGCAGTACTGAGTAAGAACCGCAAAGGAAACGAGCGTTGTGGGCAACGGACGCATGTTTGTCGGAAAAGACGGAAATACGGGAATTTGCACGATATCGAAGTCTCCGATTTTGTCGAGGTTTTGTCAAGATCAACAAACTACCTAGATGACCGCTCCTTGAGGTATTACCGCTTCGGACAAGACAAACGGCCGATTGTTTTCTGCCGTTAAGCGCATTATGCTCGGTAACCTTCGGAGCATCACCAATAAAACCATGCAGGAAACGCAGAAGAGCAAACTCGGACTTGTGGTCGAAGGAGGCGGCGTGCGCGCCATCTATGCGGCGGGCGTCTTGGACGTCCTGCACGACATGCGCCTGCCCTTTTCCGGAGTCATCGGCGTTTCTGCGGGTGCCATTCACGGAATTTCGTTTGTGTCGGGCCAGAAAGGCCGCAGCTATCGCATCTATACGCGTTTTTGCAGGGATCCGAGGTTTTTCAGTTTCAGAACATGGCTTCGCACCGGCAACATCGTTGACAACGACTTTTGCTATCGCCAAATTCCTCAGGAACTCGAGCCGTTTGATCAAAAAGCGTTCGAAGCTTCCGGCATGGAATTTTGGACAGTAAGCACAAATTTGGAGACCGGAAAACCTGAGTACATTCGCATGCGGGATTGTTTTGCCGAAATTGATGCGCTCATCGCTTCGGCCTCTCTTCCCTATGTCTCCAAGCCGGTTCACTACCGGGGAAAGCTTCTTCTTGACGGCGGCTGTTCGGACCGCGTTCCGCTCAGAGCCTTTCAGTCCATGGGTTTTGATCGAAACGTCGTTGTGCTCACGCACCCGGAAGATCATCGTGTCAAGGATCGCGATGCTGCGCTCGTACGTCTCTTCTATCGCAAGTATCCTGCTTTCTGCCGAACGTTTGAAAACAGCCCGCAGGGCTACGAAAAGACTCAGGCCTATCTCAAAGCTGAGGAACGGAAAGGCACCGTTTTCATTATCAGACCGAAGGCTCCGATTCCGGTGAGTCGTCTTTCGCACGACCCGCAGGCGATCATCCGCGCGTACGAAATGGGGCGTCGTGATGCCCGGGAAGTCTCAAAAAAATTGGTGAGTTGGGCTTTGTGATTGATTTTGGCTATTGATTCATGATTATGTTGGTTGAAATCTGCTTGATTACATACAGATTGCAGATATTCATTCAATCTGTTTGTCCGGCTAAGTTCCTCTGCTTTTTACGCTCTCTTCACGTTTCGAGCAGATGTATCGCTTTGTTGGTTTCAGGTCTTGTTGCGGGCGGCTTGTGGGAGTTGTTCGGTGCGCAGTACTGCTTTGCCGGCGGGGTGGTCTTTGCCGTCTTGACGCTCGTTCTCATTCAAAGATTTCGTTTCCTGGCCGTGCGGCAGTAACAAATGCCGGTGCCATGGATAGAAGTACAGTTTCGCAAATTCAAAGAAAATACCAATGCTCATCCTAAGTTTTGGTTCACAATGACAGTAAGCCGAGATCGGTGATACTTGAAGGAGAGTTATATGATCAGCAGACGATTGCTCATTACCGGTTTCGCCGCCGCTGCGGCGTCAGCGATCGCTCCGGCAGTTATGGCCGCCGGTGACGGTGGTTTCGGCGATCTTTTGGGCGGACTGGCTGATGCAGCATCTCGCCGTTACGCCGAAAAATATCGTGACGATGCCCGCTGGGACGGCAAGTACTACTACGACAAATACGACAACCGCCGTTATTCCCGCAGCGAATGGCAGCGTGAAATTCAAAGACGTGCCCGCGCTGAAGAAGAAGGACGTGATTGGCGCGACAGCAAGCGTCGTGCCTGGGAAGAAAAACGTTACGGCAAGAACTATCGCAAGTTCAAGAAAGAACAGCGTCGTGATGAAAAAGATCGCCGCAAGGATGACCGCCGCGACGCCAGAGAACGTCGTCGCGATGAACGGGATCGCCGAGACGACAAACGTCGCCGTGACGACCGTTAATCCTTTACTTTACGGCTAACCATTGCAACGAAATCTGAGACTCTGTCGTTAGCGCGGCAGGGTCTCTTTTTGTGTTCGACAATCCGTAACAGCCATGGCTATGGTTCGGGGAAAATATTAATGTGACTTGTTGACGGACATCTTTTTCGCAGGCACCTGATAGAACGCATTCTCGGAGAGCGCTTCGGCATTCGGAACATCTTGCAAAGACAAGTCAATCGTATAAGCGCCCAAGAAACGCTCCGCAAAGTATGCGTTGTAGATCGGTGAATTCGGAGACAGCGACTCAATTCGCACGGCTCCCAGCGAATGGATAAAGTCACCGTTTTCCAGTGCAATGCCTATGTGGCGCACGATGTTGTCCCCGGCTTCGTTTTTCTTTCCGAAAGCAACAAGACTGCCTGCCGGGATATCTTCCACAGAACGCACAACCAGTTTTTCAGCCTGAGCAATCTGTTGATCAGCGTCCCGGCTGAGTATCACACCGTTAAGCCGCCACACCAACGACACAAAACCGGAACAATCCACGCCATTGGTGCTCGTTCCGCCCCATAGATACGGAGTTCCGAGAAGTTTCTTAGCATTACCAAGCAGGTGACGGACAAAAGTCCGCGGGGCCTCCTTTCGGACTCGGTCATAAAAGGCGAAATACGTGTTCGCCTCCCTGACATCGATTGTTCTGAGAAAACCTGAATTTCCGTCCGGCAGCTGGGCCCAAACCCGTTTACCCTGCTTTTCAATCAAGCGAAGGATGCTGCCGGCGGTAAGCGGAGCCAGAACCGTTCCGTTTTCATCTGTAAGCGTTGTGGAACGTGCGGTCACAACCACACGCCGCGATGCGTTCCAGTCCGAGAGTTCTTGTTCGGTCATACGAGCAATTTGCAGCCGATGCACCCAGCCGATATAGCCGTCGGGCATTTGCACGCGCCAAAACGGAGCCTTGAATTCGAGAAGACGCAACGGCGTGCCGGCCAGAGCCTGCGTTGTTGCAGCCACCGCAAATCGAGGTTCCTTTTTGACGGTCGCTACGGAAACATTCACAAGTGCCCACGGCTTGTCCCCTATTTGCGCATTGTCTTGCGGAAGCACCGTCACGTGAACGTCAACCGGCATTTTCTTTGCGTGCAGTCGGCTATTGAGTTCGTCGAGCGCCTCTTTGCGATCTGTCTTGCCCTCGATCGTCCAACCGTCAGACGTCTCATTGACCTTGACTTCCCAGACGGACAGACGTGCATCTGCGGCATAGATGTTTGCAACATCGGCAACCATTTCGGCGAGTTCCGAGTCAATTGAGGTCGTGACGCATGCGCAACCGGCGACACTGAGGCAACCGCTCAGAAGCAAAAGTTTGGAAAAACGCGTGACAGCAAGCATGTCGTTCTCAGACCTGATGAATGATGTTTTTGCAATTTTCGGCACGATGCCTTTTTTGACGAAACGGCCTTCTTGCCGAAAACGTCGACAGTCAGATAAGCCTCATTGATCTTACTTACGCTCAGAGCACCGAGACATCCTGTTTAGAGAATTCTTACTCACCCGAGGGATATGGCTCTAATCGGTCCAACATTTCTTTCACTGCAACAAAACATTCTTGTGTTTCAGCGTTTATACCCAAGTATTTTCCTGTACAATCCCGACTTGCGTTTGATCTGCATCAAATGCACCTCAACATCTTTTTTATTTGACTTATGACAAGCCCACCACGATAGGAATCACTTACATGAAAAGAACGGCACTTTCCTCAGCTGTCCTGTGTTCGGTTCTACTCACAGCATGCTCGACAGCGGAAATACCGCGAACAGTTCCTGAAAACAGCGCTTCGTACGACCAAACAGCTTCTTACGCCCAAAACTTGGGGCGTCAATTTGGCATTCTGAAAATCACTGATGCAATGACCGGTACGGAGCAATGCGCGAGTGTGAAGACAGAGACTCACCTGGCGCGCAATCTAGGTGTCACATTGTTGGCCAACTCTCCGCTTCAAGATCTTTCCAAAAGCGTATCCAGAGGCCCGTTCAGTACCGGCGTAGGTCTGGACTTTGCCAACCTCGGCTGGAAGAACGACACGGTCTATTTCGAAAATCTTGATCACTGGTTCGCATTTGTTCCGCAGCAAGCATACTCGAGCAAGGAAGCCGCTCAGAGCTACACCGTTCAGGCTCTGGCGGAAGCGACGATCGCCGTCTTCAGTCAAAACGGTTACACCGTCAAAGACATCAGAACTTCAGAACTTGAGCAATCCGGCGACACGCTGCGGCAAAGCGTACAAATCAAGCTCGTGAACGAAGCCGCAGGCTGCTTAAAGCACTCCCCGTGCCGAATTGCCTTTACATCGCATTTTTCGGAAAACGAACCGATGAAGCCGGCCGATTGGATCGTACAGACGCAAAAGCTCGACGGCGGCAAACACTGGAAATTCTGGGCAACCTCGCTTGAATCGGACTTGAAACAAACTCCTCTTTCGGAACAAAGCCGTCTGTGGGAATCTGTCTCCGAAAAGCTTCCGAACGGCTTTAGCCTGTATTTTGCGCCCAGACAGGTGGACAAGGGCCTTTGCCGTGAAGCCAGACTCATGAGCAACGGCAAAACCTACATGTTCAGTCGCTAATACAAACCTTTCAGACAACGCCGGAGGCGATGCGTGACGCGATTTCCGGAACTTGTTATCCGTTAGAACGCGCCCATGCCGAGCGCCAAATAATCGAAACCGCCGAGATCACCTCCCGGCGGTTTCGTTCGTTGACGGCTTGTCAATCCACGCTTTGAGCCATCCACCACAGATTGTGCGGATCGCGGATGCGGTGGTCTATGATGATTGCCTTGGGAGAAGCCGGCAGCCCGTTTTCAAGCGTCAGACTGGATTCTTCCTCCTTATCCTTTGCGGACTGCGCATCGGTTAATGGACGCCGAAGACGCACCGCGGACTTTTTTGGCGCGTTACGCGGCTTTGCCGATGCTGGCGCTCTATAACGTGCATCTGGTACCCGCTCTCGCGAGATTGATTGTTTCCGAGGCCGGACGCATGCACGAGGGCGCTGATCTGGCCGCCCCCAAAATTGTCATCATGGGAGCCAGCGTACGACTTCCCGAGCTTGAAACCGTTGCCGAACGCAACAGCAACGTTCGAATGTTTCGTATGCGCACCCTGTCTCAGGGTGAAATCACGGGCGGCGGACACGATTTTCTCGAGCGGCTGCGACTTTTGGATTTCCCTTCCGTTGTCTCTTACAACGAAAGCAACCGCGATCTGATTCTGAGCCAAGCCATGAGAGGCGGTTATCCGTCGGGACGAGACGGCACGCCCGACGAGCGCCACGACTTTTTCCATGATCTCATCCGTGAAATCTGCCGACTCGATCTTCCGTCTGTAAGCCCGCTGAAAAATCCCCTGTTGCTTCGCAAGGTTTACCGCATGGTGGGTGCGGTTTCGGGAGCAAGTGTCAATCTCACGCACATAGCAGAGGTGCTCGGCATCGGACGCCCCTTTGCCAAGCACTGTCTGGAAACGCTTGAGCGGCTTTGCTTGGTGGACCGCATTGCTGTCTGGCCGGGCAGCCTTGCCTTTGAGCGCGGCGTACGCAGTCCCAAATATGTCGTAGCCGATTCCGGCTGGCTGTGCGGTCTGCTTGGTTTTTGCAGCACGGCGCCCTGCGTTATTTCAAGCGATCATCCGGAGGATGTCCGCAGGTTGCTTACGACCTGGACTTGGGCTCAATTGGCAACCCTCACGGACAATGCTCGGGATTTGCATCTGTGGCATTTTGCTCTGCGAACGGGGCTGAGCATCGACCTGATTCTGGAAGACGCCAAAACGGGGTCGCTCACAGCCTTCCAGGTCTCAACCAGGGAAAACGTCACGGAAAACGATTTCGGGGCAGAGAACTTGTCAAAGACCGTGAAGTTCAAAACGTTCTTCTTTATTGCGGGCAGAGCTTAAGACGCTTTGATTCGTTCGGAGTTGCGGTGCCGATGGCGTTTTTGTGGTTGTGACGGATTGCGGGTAGCGTATTGCCTGCGGCGATCGTTGACGCACCCGAGGTTAACCTCATGTTGAACCATCTACTACGGAATCAACATGAGCAAAACCAAAAAGAAAACCGTCGTCAAGGTCAAAGTTCCCCGTACCCGCAACCTGATTGCCAAGGCGCTGTGTTCCGGCCGGCAATTTCAGAGTCGCCCCTTCGTTAACAGGAAAAAGATGCCGGCGAAATTCGACTGGCGCAAAGAGATAGGTTAAACGATAAGGCCGTACGTCTGGAAAATCTTTTCAAGCCGTTTAGACTTGGACGCGCGGCTTTTTAACTAGGTCTCGGCCATGATTGTCCAATACGCTTCAGATCTGCACCTCGACTACGGACAGAATTACGAATACGTCCTCAACAAAGGCTTTGAGGAGGAAGGCAACGTGCTCATTCTTGCCGGCGACGTTGCAAATCTTGTGGCGCTGCGTACCTATCGCCTCTTCTGGGACCTGTGTTCCTCAAACTTTGAAAAAACGATCTTCGTACCGGGCAACCACGATTACTACGGCGAGTGGGACAAGGTCGAAGACCTGATTGAACCGATCAAGATTTCGATCCGTCCCAATGTGACTTGCTGCAACAATGAAGTCGTGCGTGTGGGCGACACTGACTTCATCTGCTCGACTCTCTGGTCGAACATCATTCCCGAACAGGCTGCCGCGGTCAATTCCACACTGCTTGATTTCAGTGAAATCACGTTTGACGGCAAGAGAATCACGGTCGACGACTACGTCGCCATGCACAAGGAGGCCGTTGCATTCCTTCAGGAAGCCGTAGCAGGGTCCGATGCCAAGCATATCGTCGTCGTAACGCACCACGTGCCGAGCTTTACGCTTTGCCGAGAAGATCACAAGAATTCGCCCATTGCTTCCGGTTTTGTCACTGAACTGGGCAACTGGATTGCAGACTCACGCATCGACTACTGGGTCTACGGCCACTCACACACGTCGATTGAAGGCAGCATCGGTAAGACAAAGTTCGTCTCCAACCAATTGGGCTATCTGGCTCTGAACGAAGGCGAAGACTATTCGCCTTGCAAGACGTTCTTGATCTAGTCGGTTTTCCATCTTTCAATGATCGAGTCGATAACCTCGTTTCTAGCCGGCGACGGCGGCCTTTGGGCTCTTTGCGTGTCCGCCTTTTTGTCGTCAACTGTCTTACCCGGAAGCTCGGAAGCGCTTCTGGCAGCGGCTCTCGCATCCGCCCCGCAAACCGATCGCGCCCTTTTGCTTGTTGCCGCGGCAAGTCTCTTTAATACACTCGGCAGCATGACCAGTTGGGCGATCGGCCGCTATGTTCCCCATCGCGTGCCGGCAAACGACGCCATCGATCGTCTGCGCCGTTGGGGTGCCCCGGGACTGGCGCTGGCCTGGGTACCCGTCATCGGAGATGTGCTGCCGCTCGCCGCCGGGTGGCTTCGCATCGGTTTCTGGCCTGCTCTTCTTTGGACAGCAGCAGGCAAGACCGCTCGTTATTCGGTCATGGCCTTGGCACTTCAGGGAGTTTTCTAAACGGCTCTATCTTTGCAGCGCCGCTATCCTCTGCGCTTCTTCGGAAAGCGGCCGATCATCCACATAATCGATGTCGTTGTCCTTGAGCCATTGTTTAAGTGCCTCCAGTACGGTGAGTTCTTCGTAGGCGTACCACTCCTGAAGCTTTCCGCATTCATCGAGAAAATCTTTGAATCGTCGGAAGGCGCCGCGGCGAGAGAAGATTGCGACAACGCGTTCACACTGCTCTTCAGACAAGAACTCTCGGGCGAACCGCAGAGCCATGCGATGGCCTAAACGCAATTCGGAGGCATCCGGAAAAGCGATCCAGGAACCTTCTTTCATTGCGTCGTATGCGGCGTCGATTTCCTCGGTGTCGGCAAACATAGAGTTCGGCACATAGACGATGCCGTCGGCATCGGTTCGCACAAACGCCTCGGCATCCGACTCCCAAGGTGCCAGCATGGAAAAAACGGCTTCGAATTCGCGCAAGGAAATCACGATCAGTCTCCTTTCCGATTCTTGATGTTCAACGATACCGCAATTGGCACAAAACCGTTAGGCACAAATTCGCATAAAACTTAAACTACGAAAACGCCGGAGTCCCGGAGATTCAGAGAAGCAAAAATAACAACATGAAACGTTTTTGCTAAGTTCGATTTCGCAATCCGAACAACTCAGAAGGAGCTCACTTGTCGGCCTTCTTCTCGTCCTTTTGCTTTTTGTCGCCCTTAGCCTTGCCCTTTTCATTGTCGGAGAAACCGTCGCGGAAAGCGTGACCGACTTCCCGTGTGGCGTCGCGGGAGGCATGACCGATTTCACGGGTCACGTCGCGCGTGGTGTGACCGATGGTTCGGCCGGCTTCCTTAATGGAATCAAAGAACGAGTCAGCAGCCGAAACCGTGGGAATGGAAAGCATCAAAGCGATGGCGGAAGCAACAGCGGCAAGTTTGTTCATGTATGAGACCGATTCGGTTCGTTGGTGGTGGGTGCTCGCAATTATGCCATTGCACCTGACGCTCAATGACCGCAAGCTTCTGACGATCGTCTCGAACGACTTCCAAAAGCGATTGTTTTTGCGTGCGACGGTAATTGACGCACGTAGCTTTAATGTTTCAGTGTCGCAGCAAGAAAGCTTTGAAAAACAAAGCAAAACGCTCGAATTAGGAACACGAACCAACGCCGCGACCTTAGCGAACTACTGAGAACAACAACCGACAACCTTTGACAAGGACGACAATGTTTGCATACAAACTGACAATAAAAACACGAAAGAGTCGCAAGGCCAAACTTGAGAAGTTCATCACCGCTCTTGAATCAAGCGATCTTACGAAAATCGAGCAAGACCACATTCGAAAGCAGATCGCCGCAAAAGTGCGAGACTTCTATGCGCTTGCCAAGAAGTACGAATGCCTTCCGATGACCGTTAAGCAAACATTCGAAAATGAAAAGGTCAGCATTCGGATTAAGCTCATCCATGCCGGCACATTGGATGCTCTGGGCGAGCACCTCATCCGTATGTTCGATACGAAATACTATTCGCCGGTTCAAATGACGGTCACGTTTCCGAATCCCAACGGTGACGACCTGTCAGCGGCGATTGAAATTGCCAACAGCGCAAAACGCAAAACATAGATTCGATAATTAACGATTATCCATTCACTAGCCAGCCTGCCGCCGTTAGAGATTTCCTCCTTTTGCTCTTTCGGCGGCAGTTTTTTTCTTCAATCCGCCCCATCCCTTGCCTCTCTAGACTTTGCGAGTTTCTACCGCGGACGGCCAACTCACCCCGACACAATCCCCAATATTTTCACTTCGCTTTCGTCAAAATATTTCCTTGCGCCCTAACCAATGATCTCGTCTTCAATTTTCGGCAGTAAGCCCCGAATATCTTGAGATATCCTAGATAGAATCTCCTAATTTAAAAATTTCGAATGTTTATCATCAATTATTCGTTGACAATTGTGAATAAAGACTGTTAGACTCACCGCATCTAAGTAGGAGGATAAAAATGTCTGATAATTTCAAGGAACTTTACGCTAACTTGCAGCGTCAGCAGGAAGAACTCAAGAAGCAGGCTCAGGAAGCCAGAGCTGAAGCTATCGCTTACGTTCAGGAAATCATCACCGATTTCCAACTCAAAGCTTCCGACTTCACGTTTGCCGAAGAACCTGTTGCCGCCACCAAGAAGTCCCGCGGCAAGTCCCCGATCAAGTATCGCCTTCCCAACGGCGTCGAATGGACCGGCAAGGGCAACATGAAGCGCGAAGTTCGCGCCTTCCTCGAAGCCAACAATATGAAGCGTGAAGACCTTGAACAGTTCCTGACTGAACAGTTCAAGAAGTAATCCGAAGCCGTTCGGATTCGAAAAGCCTCCCGGGACAACCTCGGAGGCTTTTTTTTGCGATCAATTCCGGTCGAAATCCTAACTTTCAACCGATCGGCCTTTCGGCCATTTTCGTACACACGAAAAAACCGCCGGCTGTCTTTGGCCGGCGGCGTGGATCATTTGATTGGATCAGGTGTTATTCAAGACAGCTGATCGTTTCGAGAATGTATGGGTCCTTCGAGTCGCCGTAAGTCTGCCGAAGCAGACGTGAAATGCGGCTGCTCGCGCAGCCAAAACCGAAGGACTCGCTCAAAAGACCGGGGTCAGCCTTGATGATATTGAGGATTTCCTTATCGGAAAGGTCCGCAAGAATGTCTTCGTTGGCGAGCAACGCCTGGCGCACATCGTATGTGCTGTCAGCACAAAGCGCCTTGACGGCGTCCGTCGGCAGCGCATCCCGTCGCGCCACTTCGCTTCGTACCGCGCGAGCCGGGTGGTTGGCCATACGAACCACAAACGGTTCCGTATCGCCGTTGATCGGAAGGTCGCGAGCGACCCCCTCAAGACCGTCTACGGGAATCATGAGTTTTGGCGTTGAGCCGGCCGCGCGCAGGTCGCCCTCGACTTCCTCAAGAAACACCAAGGCATAAACATAGTCTTGCGGTCGTCCATAGAGATCCAGTCCGAACTCCGAGGCGCTGCGTCTGCGACGGGTAAACGGAAGACGCCGTTTCGGAACCTCATCGGAAAATTTTTCCAGCCGGTCCTGCAGAATTCGCGCCTCCTGGCGCACACTCAGATCGGGATGTTCATAGAAGTGCTCGATAAGCTTTCGAGCTTTTTCGGCAAGCGCTTCGTATTGCTTTTCAAACGCCACCGAGCGCTCAAACTCTTGGACGGTAGCCGCTTCGCTCTTCTGACGCAGCGGATTGTGGTAGGCATTGTTCGCAGCCTGCGTCATCGACTCCATCGTGTTTTCAATGAGTTGTCCGTCTTCGCTGGCGAAGGCCACGGCCTGATCGAAACTCATCAGACCGACGGCCTGAGCATTGAGCGAGAGATTGTTTTTGACGTCGTGCGAAGCGTCGTCTGCAAGAAGCGTGACGGACTCGGCCGTCAGATTCGGCTCCGTAGCCGCAGCCGTGCGCAGTCGTGCGTCCGGGTGACGGGCAAGCAGATTCATAAAGGCGGCCCGGCGCATCGCCTCTTCCGGCATTGCCGCATCCATGCCGCCCCAGCGAACCAGGTCGGCCACAAACTCTGTGGAAACCGCCACCGTGATGATTTCATCCCACTCGTCCGAACCCGTCATGCGCTTGCCGCTGATCAGGCCGATGCCGCTGGGAGCACGCTTGATCAGTTCCCGGAATTCGGGCAGTTGAGGCTGCAGGATCGGCGGCACACACTGATGGTTGTCGTTAACCGTTGATGGGGTATGGGTCATTTTCAAATTTCCTCTCGAAAACCTTTTTTGCCAATGACAAATTTATTGTCAACCGCATGGTAACGGAGGATGCGTCATTTTGCGACTCACCCGCAAAATAGCTTTACAACTCGGGCAATTTCGGCGGATCTCTCTTTCGATAACAGGTGTCTTGCAAGCGTCAGTCAGTGTCGCACCGACTGTCAGAATGATCGTATCTCCAATGCCTTTCAAGGAGTCGAAATGACCGATCAAAACAATACGACCACCGTCGAAACCTCCCAAACGAACCCCAAGGCCACTCTCGAACAGTGGCAGCATCTTCCTATTTACCTGACCAAAGATCGTGTAAAGCCTCTGGCAGTATTGCGCTACGGCGACACGACCGTGCGACTGGGCTGGCCCATCGTGGATTACATTTTGTCGGCACAGTATTCACCCACGCGCCACACTGAAGACGGAATTTCGCCGGCACTGATCGTCGAAGAGACCGAGATGACCTACACGGCCGAGCCCACGGCGGTGCCTGAGCCCCAACGTGAAGTCTGGGAAATTCTTGCCAAGAGCCCGTCCTACGAAATGCGCAAGATAGCCGCCGGCCGCGGCCTGAAAGTAGAAACTTTTATCAAGCTTCTGAACGATCGCGCTTTTTGCGTGCGTGAAGCTGTGCTTGACAACATCGACGGTCTCGAGACGCTTGCCTCGACCGAAGACGGACGCCGAGCTGTTGCCGACGCCCTCAAGGATCGCACGCTTCGCAACACTGTGCGCCACCGCATCCGCTACATTGACGAACATGCTGCAGTCGTTCTGCGTCCCCTGTTGATTAAAGCCGTTACCGAAGGCGACGCCGTTGCGGGTGATGCGACTCCTTTCGAACTGGTGCTCAACCCCGACACCGATCCGTACACGATTATGCTCACGGAACCGGCAGCAATCGAAAACGCGATCGACAGCCTCATGAGTTACGACGACTTTGACGATACGGAAGGCCATAACGGCCCCGATCTATTCGATCTGACCGCGCAACCCGAGTACGTGATTGAAAAATTTGCGTCGGATCCCAGAGAATTCGTACGACAATATGCTGCGCACTACGTCCGTTCGTCCATGCCTGCCACGAGAAAATTAGCCTTTGACGAGAGCCCGGCAGTGCGTCGCGCCGTTTGTGTCGAACCCAAGGATCTCACGAACGAAGAGCGCATCGCGTTTTACGGCGATGATCCGGAGCGCCTGATTGACTACGTCGAGAATCTCCAGGAGCTCCCGGCAACGACCGACTTCATCCGCCTTCTCCTTGCTGACCCCGATCCCGCGGTTGTGCAACACACCACGCGCCAAATCCAAGACCTCATCGTCGAGGCGGTCAACGACGCCGAGGACTTTGAGGACGAAGACGAGGAAGATGAAGTCGACGAGTTCGGCCTCGATGAAGACGGGCTGGATCCCGACTGGGACATCGATTTTCGCGATCTGTACGGAGACGACGAAGAAGATGGCGAGGACGACGATGAGGATGAGGAAGAAGACGAAGTCAGCAGAGAAAAGTCCGATGCACGCAATCTGAAGTTGCCGCTTTTCGACGAAAAGCTGTGACCATACATCGGACTGACGCATCCTATAGAGTTTGTTGCTACGAACTCTATAGGTTACGCGTAAAGAGAGACCTCGAATTGTGGACTTAGACTTTGCAGAACCGGTTCGCCGCTATTGATCCTTTCGTATCTCTACATGCTCAGGGAAGTCCTGCAACACAGTTAGTGTAGCCAAATACGTCTATTTTCTCATTATGGGGTGGGGCGCGAAATTTGGACCTGGAGGTTCAAGCATTATAGGCAGTCCCTCAGAAAACCCCGAGTAACTGCTTTTCATAGTTGACAGGCGCCAGCATACCGATGGTCGAATGAGGACGGATCGTATTGTAGGTTTCTATCCAACGAGTAACCGTAACAACAGCCTGCTCATAGCTGTCGAAGCGTTTGCGACCGATGAGTGTTTCACGCTTGAGGGAGCTCCAGATTGACTCACCGGGCGCATTATCCCAGCATTGCCCCACATCGCTCATGGAGCACTTCATGTCCAGTTGCATAAGTCGGTTTTGGAAAGCAGCAGAACAATACTGCGTGCCTCGATCCGAGTGCATGATCGTTCCCGCAACAGCGTTGCTACCGCGCGTACGTACAGCCATATTGAGAGCCTTAAGGACCAGATCGGTCGTCATCGAAGTATCCATGGCCCAGCCAAGAATGCGGCGACTCCCAAGATCCAAAATGGTTGCCAAGAACCCCAAGCCTTGGGCCGTGGGTAAGTACGTGATGTCGCTCACCCATGCTCTGTTGAGTGTTCCGGGAGCAAAATCGCGTCCTAAGAGGTTGGGATAGACAAACATGTTGTGTTTGCTGTCGGTTGTTTTGACGGTACGTTTGAAATGACGGTACCCGATGATGCCGTTGACACGCAAAACGCCTCTGAGCCGTTTGACTCCGATGCAAACGCCTCTTTGACGCATGAGCGCGTGCATTTGACGGTACCCGGGGGGTGTATTTCATTTCGTTGCGGATGATTTTGGCTTGTTTGAGCATAGTCTCATCGGAAATGACCTTCTTGCACTTCACAGGCATGCGCTGGCGCTTAACCCATGCGTGATAGCCGCTGACACTGACCTCAAGTACCTCGCAACGCTTGGCTATCGGGATATCTTTGAGTTCCGAATCCTCAAAGGAAGCTTGAATAAAGGCGTACCTCACTGAAGGCCGTTTTTCGAGAGGTACGCCGAGAATTTTTTTAGCAGCAATACCTCGGCGCGGGACTTCTGCAACTCGGAGCGCAAACGCGCAATCTCTGCCTGCTCGGCAGTAACGGAATCTTCGCCGTCAAGTGACGCTTGAAGCAATCCGCTGCGATACTGGCGCACCCAGCTATACAAGGATTTGGGATTGATGTCGAGTTCGCGAGCCACATCAACAGTCGGACGATGCTCGTCGACGACAAGTTTTGCTGCGTTAAGACGAAATTCTTTGGTGAAAATACGATGAGTAAAAGCCATGGGATTTAGTCTCCTGATAGACAAAATTGTGCCCTAACAGGGCCGATCTATCAGGTCCATTTTTCGTACCCTCATCCCAGAAGTATTTAACCCAATGGACGAGCAACCGTGATGCGCATTCTGGCGCTGCAACTACCGACGCTCCTCTCTTTTGCTCGATCCGAAAAGGCGATCACATCAAGGTAGCGGAATTCCTATCCGACGATGCGATTTACCGGATGATGACTCGCAGAGCACAGTTTTTAGGCATTGATAACTTTTCTCCCCACGACCTGCGAAGAACCTACGCCACACGACTGCTTCAAATGGGCGGTGACATCAACACCGTCCGCCAAGCAATGGGCCATGCCTCGATTGCTACCACTTAGCGCTACGACAAGCGTGGTGAAGACGAAGTAAGATGTTTAACCAGTAGGTTGAATTTGTGAGCGAATTTTCAAGACCACGTTTGATTTCTAACATCGCGGTTCGCAAGGCAAAAAGAAGCCCCGTTGGGAATGATCTCAGCGGGGCTACTTCTTTGGGATGAAGGCCTTAATTTACACGTTCCAAATTAGAAGACGTGGCGCAAACCAACGTTCCAACGCCAGTTTTCTTTAATTTCGCCACCGCTGTTGCGTTCCAGATCAACGTAGGTGTAGGTACGATCGGTCAAGTTGAAGTTGGCGCCAACGCCGTACTCAACCCAAGAGCCGCCCAGATCTTCGTAGATGTAGTTTTGGCCATGGCCGCCAACAGCTCGGGCAGTCGCGTTCATTTCACCGTCGAAGTCGTACAGGTACGAAACTCGAGCATAGATATTTCCCTTGTTATCCGGGAACTTGAAGCCGCTGCGAACACCAACGCGTCCGATGTAGCTGTCGTAGTTATCCTGCTCAACTTCGGCGCCTGATGCCTGGAAGCTGTCACCTTCAATGTGCGAATATGTAAACGCTGCCTGCGGTTCGACGAAAGCGACAGAGCCAAGTTCGAATCGCCAGCCGTATTCAACGCTCAACGCATAAGCATTGTTGTCGTAAGAACCATCCATGCCGCTAAGCTGGAAGTCCTGGTCCAATCGCGAATACTTGGCCATCAAATCGACGAATTGACCGCTTTCAGACAACCACGTACCGTAAAGGGCAACACCGTAGTTTTTGTTGTCACCCGAACCGGCAGCGAAATCAGCGTCACCGTCGGTGTAGTTGACTGCTACGCCGACCTTCCAGTCTCCGATCGAATAGTCAGAGCCAATCTGAACAGTGGTGTTGCGCGCCGTGATCGAACCCAATTCGTTTTCGGAGCCATACAGACGGACCCAGGTGCCGATGCCAGCAGGAGAATCGCGCAGTTCGCCCATGCGCTTAGAGAGGCTATTGAGTTCATTACGCCAGTTAACAATGCTCAGCGCTGCCAGAGAACCAAAGTCCTCCATGTTCGTATTGCGCATGTATGTAATAACAGGCTTGCCTTGCTCGTTGAATTCAATGCGTGCGCCGTCATTGACGACACCCTGGCTCAAAAGATAGACATCTCCAACCTTCGATTCATCGTATTTCAGGACTTTCTGTATCCGTTCAACCGATTCCTGAGCACTGCCGTAGTTGTCATTGGCTGTGCCGGTCGCAATCAAGCCCAGTGCACCTTCTTTTGTAGCAATCGAAACGTTTGCGGACAAGTCGTTGACAACAATTGATTTGCCTTCGCCCGCGAAAGTGTTAAACGTGTAATCACCGGTGCCGACAGAAACACTTGAATTGTTGGCCGTAACGTTGCCGAAATCCGAGTTTTCGGTCACGGCGACCGTCGAATTGGTCACTTTGATATTACCTCCGGCACCGTTAATGGTCCTGACAGTGGTTTCACCCGAAATCGTCAAATTGCCCTTGTTCAAAACAGAACTAATTTCGTTCGTACCATTAGGATTATTGATTGCGAGCGAGCTGTCTTTGTCGTAAACATTAATACCATCACCCTCAGCACCACCTTTGACAACAATCTTCGCACCATCAACCGCTGCTTCAATCGTCAAAGAACTGCCGCCAACAACACGCAATGCATTCTTAGTTGTCGCTGTAGCAGTGAATTCGGCAACTTTGTTAAATGTGACGACCGATCCATCATGAAGAGATACCGCATGTTCTGGTGCAGTAATATTTACTTTTTCGGCATTAACAGTTAAATCACCACCAGTAGTCCCATAAAGGCCATACTTTTTCTCTTTTTCATTCAAAAAGTTTACATTTTTAGCAGTGATGACTTGAGGAACTGTTCCGTAGGTAGAAGATGTAATAAAAGCAGCATCCAAACCATAACCTTGGTCTGCTTTAAAAGTAACACTCCCTTCAGGACCCTCAACCGTGGAAAAGCCTGTACCAGAAGACTTGATCGTCATTTCTGCATTACCAACGATACCGATAGAACCGCCGCGCCAAATACCATTACTAGCCTCGACCTTGGCATCAACGTCTTCTTGAGTTGTTTTGGAATCAAATGTGAAATCGTAGGAAGCAGCTTGTGCTACTCCCGCACCCAAAGCCGCAACCACAGCTACAGTAACTGCAGCCTTCTTACCTGTTTGAACCGAAGATGTGGCTTCATTGACGACCATCATCTTGCCGCGTGCTGCATTGAACACGATCTTGAAAATCTTATTCATATTCTTGCCTTTATATGAAAAGAGAGAAAAACCTGGATATAAGAAACCCAAAGGCAATTCTCCCCCCCCCCGAATACTTTTGTCAACACGCCACATAGGCATTTCTGGGAAGAGGGTCGTTTTTCCGGACTTGTTAAATCGGGCAAAGTAGGTCACGATAACCATTCCTATAAGGAGTTTTGTCATGGCTTTGCCCCGCCGCCTTTATCCCAAAGAATTCAAGATCAATGCTGTTCACCTCGTGCAGGTTGAAGGCCGACGTGCTTGTGATGTCGCCGATGAACTTGGCATTGGACGCCAAACTCTCTACTCCTGGCTTCATGAGGCCCGCCCGGTGTTCTGTCCGGAACCTCCGATAACGCCCGGGAAATCACTCCTCAGCAGGCCGAAATTGCACGATTGAAGTCTGAGCTCGCCCGTAAAGAGCAGGAGATTCTGCTGTTAAAAAAATTCGCAGCGTACCTCAGCTCGACCGGCCTCAAGTGAGGTACGCCTTCCTTTTAAAAACACTGCCGGATCCCGATCTTTTAGGCATGCCGATCACCGAGCGATGTCGGATACTGGGGGTGAGTCCCAGTGGTTATTACGAATGGCGAAATCGTCAATTAGGGTGCCCGCGACAGAAAACCTATCAGGCCGAGCGCTCAAAAATTAACGATGAAACCATTGTCATGACGATCCGCCGCATTCGCAAAGATCTCGGCTATACGCCCGGTTATCGGCAGTTTCATGAGCTTTTGCGCAGATGCGGCATCCATGTTGGTCTTAAGCGCTTGCAACGTACACTGCGCGAGCACGGTTACATCGGATATCGCCATCATCGTCGACCTTATAAAACGACCGACAGCAATCACCGTTTAACCGTGTATCCCAACCTGCTGAATCGAAACTTCGTCCCCGGTGAACTCAACCGTGCTTGGGTTTCCGACATTACCTACTTACCAACTCCGGTCGGACCATCGTTTTTAGCAACATTCATGGATCTCGGTAGCCGAAGGATCTTAGGATGGGCAATTGATACAACAATGAGCACGCAACTCGTTTTAAGAGCTTTCAACATGGCCGTGCGCATTCGAAAAGCCGAGCGCATCTCTTTGGACGGCACGATTGTGCACTCGGATCGGGGAACGCAATATTGCTCAAAGCTGTTTCAAAGTCGGCTCAACGAACTCAATATGCGTTCGTCAATGAGTGAAGTGGGACAGTGTTGGGACAACGCTCCCGGCGAAGCCATTTGGAGCTCATTGAAGCGAAAAACGCTGATCGGCCGACGTATGTTCAGCAGCCATGAGGCTGCCGCCAGAGAGGTGACACACTGGATCAACATTTATAATCAACTTCGACCGCATTCGGCCATAGGAATGCAAATTCCACTTGAGTACGACCGGTCACTCAAGTTGCTCCGAATGAGCGCCTAGAGCCTGCACTCCCGGGTTACCAAGTCAGGATTTCGCGCCCCACCCCACTGCGCCACGATATAGTCAAAATTCAAATCCGTCAGGGTCTTCAGATTCAAACGTGAATTCAGTCCCCGATCCGCAACGACGGTAACTTTTTCCAGCTTGTTTTTTGCTTTGTAATTGTTGACGACTTCGACGATGGTGTTCATTTCCGAGGTATTGCCTCGGAACAGTTCGTAGTCAATAGGGATTCCTTCTCCGTCAACGAGCAGCCCTAATACAACCTGTACCTCATTGGTTTTGTTCTCCTTGCTCATGCCTCGAGCCCTAAGTTCATCGGAGTCGAAAGATTCGAAGAAAAGGTCGTGACATCGTAGAAGGCAATGGTCTTGACCCGGGCGTAGATCTCTTCGAGGTTCCTATTGAGGTTGGAGAGGATCGTTTTCTTTTTATCAGCCAGAACATCCAAGCTGTGGTAGATGTCATCGAGCGAGAGCTTGTTAAAGTCGAACAGCAATTCGTCTCTTGAACCAAAAGTCTTGCTCTTGGACATCGGCTTGAGGATACGCATGGCAGCCAGCAAAAAGACAGCTTGATCCAGGTCGTAACCGATGCGACCTCTGGCGTTGCGTTTGGCACGATCAAACCAAGTGTGCAGCTTGAGACTGGGGTGGGGCGCGAAATTTGGACCTGAAGGTTCAAGCATTATAGGCAGTCCCTCAGGAAACCCCGAGTAACTGCTTTTCATAGTTGACAGGCGCCAGCATACCGATGGTCGAATGAGGACGGATCGTATTGTAGGTTTCTATCCAACGAGTAACCGTAACAACAGCCTGCTCATAGCTGTCGAAGCGTTTGCGACCGATGAGTGTTTCACGCTTGAGGGAGCTCCAGATTGACTCACCGGGCGCATTATCCCAGCATTGCCCCACATCGCTCATGGAGCACTTCATGTCCAGTTGCATAAGTCGGTTTTGGAAAGCAGCAGAACAATACTGCGTGCCTCGATCCGAGTGCATGATCGTTCCCGCAACAGCGTTGCTACCGCGCGTACGTACAGCCATATTGAGAGCCTTAAGGACCAGATCGGTCGTCATCGAAGTATCCATGGCCCAGCCAAGAATGCGGCGACTCCCAAGATCCAAAATGGTTGCCAAGAACCCCAAGCCTTGGGCCGTGGGTAAGTACGTGATGTCGCTCACCCATGCTCTGTTGAGTGTTCCGGGAGCAAAATCGCGTCCTAAGAGGTTGGGATAGACAAACATGTTGTGTTTGCTGTCGGTTGTTTTGACGGTACGTTTGAAATGACGGTACCCGATGATGCCGTTGACACGCAAAACGCCTCTGAGCCGTTTGACTCCGATGCAAACGCCTCTTTGACGCATGAGCGCGTGCATTTGACGGTACCCGGGGGGTGTATTTCATTTCGTTGCGGATGATTTTGGCTTGTTTGAGCATAGTCTCATCGGAAATGACCTTCTTGCACTTCACAGGCATGCGCTGGCGCTTAACCCATGCGTGATAGCCGCTGACACTGACCTCAAGTACCTCGCAACGCTTGGCTATCGGGATATCTTTGAGTTCCGAATCCTCAAAGGAAGCTTGAATAAAGGCGTACCTCACTGAAGGCCGTTTTTCGAGAGGTACGCCGAGAATTTTTTTAGCAGCAATACCTCGGCGCGGGACTTCTGCAACTCGGAGCGCAAACGCGCAATCTCTGCCTGCTCGGCAGTAACGGAATCTTCGCCGTCAAGTGACGCTTGAAGCAATCCGCTGCGATACTGGCGCACCCAGCTATACAAGGATTTGGGATTGATGTCGAGTTCGCGAGCCACATCAACAGTCGGACGATGCTCGTCGACGACAAGTTTTGCTGCGTTAAGACGAAATTCTTTGGTGAAAATACGACGAGTAAAAGCCATGGGGTTTAGTCTCCTGATAGACAAAATTGTGCCCTAACAGGGCCGATCTATCAGGTCCATTTTTCGTACCCTCATCCCATTACGCTTTTCCACCATTCCTCATTCCGGTACTTGACGGGCGAAAACCGCACCTTGCCTTCCTTTTCCATCGTCCAGATGTTGGAAACCTCACGCGGCAAGATCAGATTGAAATCGTCAAACGCCTCCTCTACGTCCTTTGCCTCGGTGATCCGCACGGCAGCGTTCAAAGCGGCGCGCTGCCGTGCCCGCCAGGCGCGGTGCCAGCGCTGCTTGCCAAACCTTTCGCTGTCGACTTTGAGCAAAGAACAGATCGGCGAGTAGCGGTGTGATCGGGACATTTCAGAGGCGTACCTAAAAGAATCTTTTCGCCCACTCTATTGCCTGCTGCGTCACTTACCGACGTAGTCGCACGCTCGCCTTCCATGCGTCAATCGTTGACGCACATCCGGATACCTTACTTGCGAACCCACTGTTTTTCACAGTCAACCGAAGTAAGGAGAGCCACGCATGTGGTCGCAAATCCAACGAAAACTCTACGAAATCATCGATCCCAAAATTAACCTGCAAGTCCATTGCGCCGTCTATCCGGGCGGCGGCAAATCGTGTGCCAACGGCATACCGCGCTTTTGGGTAACTCTCGACGGAGAAGTCATCTTCGATTGCATGCATGACTTCATGTTCATGTGGCACGACAAGGACTTCGACATCGGCAATCTTCCGTTTGAAGACGACATCTCGTGGTGCTGCGGTATCGTCATTCGCCACTTTCAGGCCTCCGTCGACAGACTCATGACCTTGCACGACCGGTTCGGCCTCACGGACATTCTTCTGGCGGCCGACCGCCGCATCGGTAAACGCCGCTGGCCGGAGATCTATAAAAACCGCTCCGAGGCTGCCCGCAAGGTACTCATCGCTCGTGGCTATGTCCCGCCCAACGAAGACGACACCAAGCTCGAAGCCGAAATTCAGGATGTTTTGAACACACTCGCGGCGAGCAACGCCGCTCTCAAATCTCTTTAGGAACAGACCATGCACCTTCTCAAACCGAAAGAAATCATTCGCATTCACGATGCCGTGATTGAGCGTTTCGGCGGCTTAAAAACATCCTCGACGGCGCCCGAGGAAGTTCTTTCCAAAGCCGAAGCTCTCGTCGGCCGCATCCGTACCGCGATGACCTACAACACGGCCTACGATTGGACCAACGTCTTTCTGTGCGCGGCCTTTCAGACGTACTGCATCGCTCGCGCTCATGCCTTTGCCGACGGCAACAAACGGACCGCCCTGAACGCCGCCGGACTCCTTTTAAAGCGCGCGGGCTGCCGTCTGAAAGATTCCGAAGCCCTTCCCGAGCTTCTGGTGGAACTCGCGCAGGACCGCGTCAAACTCGAAGACATCGCCGCGCATCTGAAAGCGGAAATGACTGTCTCCGAGAAGACAACTGACGTTTCCGAACCCAACGATTCGTTCACGAAATTGACCTGGATGAAAGTTGCCCCACAAACAATGGATCTCATTCGAGACTTCGCGGAAGAGCGAACCGACATTCCGACGCTGTGCATCATCGGTTCTTCGCGGTGGCTCTCCCTGAATCCCTTAGACCTTGCCGAGCTTGCCGTACAGGCAAGGCTCCTTGAGCGCCACCCGGAATGGTCGCTTGTCACATTCGACTGCGGAATCCGAGCCTTGAATAAGGAAAAGCGCGCGGACGTCGTGAGCGCAGCGCTCACCATCATCGAGACGGCAGACCTTCTGCACCTTCGTGGACCGTCGTCGTTTATGCACGGTTGGCCGGAAGACTTTGAGACCGTCATGCAGGCGCTCAACGAACGCGCCAAGGCCGGCAAACGAACGATCGTCACGGATGGCGAAACCGTTGCCGAAAGCTTTGCACGGTATAACCGTCCCGTACCGGATATTTTTGCGAATGCCCTGATCGCCGAGTTCAGTCTGGGCGCGATCGAAAATTAACCTTGTCAGGGAGACAACAATGCTCGGAGCCATTGTCGGCGACATCGTCGGCTCTCAGTTCGAACACGCCAATCATCTCAGCAAGTCTTTTGAGCTCTTTTCGCCCGAATGCTCCTTCTCTGACGACACCGTGCTCACGCTCGCCGTCTGTCAGGCGCTTCTGGAGTCCGAAACAAAGCCTGAGCTTTTGCCGCAGGCCGCCGAAAGGCGTCTTGCCGACTTTGCCGACCGCTATTGGAAGCTCAGTTACGGCGGACAATTCAACCGCTGGCGCATATCGGAAGTCAAATCGCCGTACTTCAGCTGTGGAAACGGTGCGGCTATGCGCGTAAGCGGCTGCGGCTACGCAGCAAAAACGCTCGACGAGGTCTTTGCACTGGCTGATGCAGTCACCGTCGTCACGCACAACCACCCGGAAGGTCTCAACGGCGCCAAAGCCGTGGCTGCCTGCGTCTTTCTCGCCCGCACCGGCCACGACAAAGCCTCCGTCAAAAACTTCGTCGGTCGCCACTTCTACGACCTCTCATTTTCGCTTGATTCGATCCGCCCGACATATTGCCGCGGTAAAGCGCTCAACACCTGTCAAAACTCGGTGCCGCAGGCGCTGTTATGTTTCTTCGAGTCGACGTCCTTCGAAGACGCCCTCAGAAACGCGGTGAGTCTCGGCGGTGACAGCGATACGTTGTGCGCGATTGCGGGAAGCGTCGCGGGCGCCTATTACGGCGTTGCCGATGAAATCGCACAGCAAGCCTCGAGCTTTCTCGACGATCGCCTGCGCGGTGTGCTTGCCGCATTTGAGTCCAGATACCGACCGGTCTCTCGGGATTGATCGGTTGCGACGGAAAACGACGCACGCGGTTTTAGTCTTTTGTTGTCAATCGACAAGACTTCCGAAGATAAGCTTCCGCGGAAAAAGTGTCGAAGCGCACGACTCAACGCAACCGAAAGGACCAAACAAATGTATTGCACCGACCGCATCTGCGCCGCCTTTGCTCTGGCCGCGCTTGTACACGAAAACCAAAAGCGCAAATCCACCGAGATTCCGTACATCTCGCATCCCATGGCCGTGGCCTCTCAGGTAGCCGTTTGGGGCGGCAGCGAAGATCAGTTCGTCGCGGCGCTCCTGCATGACGTGATCGAAGACGGCGGCGCGCAGTACATTCCGGTCATCGAAGAGCATTTCGGCAAGCACGTGCTCGAACTCGTGATGGCTTGCTCGGACGCGGCACCCGCCTCGGGCCAAGCGAAAGCGCCCTGGCTTGAGCGCAAGAAGCAGTACCTTGAGCACTTGCGCGCGGCTTCAGACGAGGTACTGCTCATCAGCGCCGCTGACAAATGGCACAACCTTCAGTGCACTCTGGCCGACGCCAAGCACCTGGGTGACGCCGTGTTCGATCGTTTTGTCGACCAGAAAAAGGACCGCGCCGAAAAACGCGAGCTCGTCCTGTGGAACTACTCGGAGCTTGTTGCCATCTATCGAGAGCGTAAGTTACCTGTTGCGCACGAAGTCGAAGCGTTGCTCAATCAACTCATCATCGCATTGCAGAAGAAAAACTAGCCTTCTGCGTCTCACACTTTTTTCTTTCTTTTCTCCTTGAACCTCCTTGGGCCGGTCTTCGGATCGGCCCCTTTTTTGCCGGCAACATCTTGTGTTGCCACTTTTCCCGCCTGGTTCCTTCAGGGATTTAAACGCGTCAATGATTGACGCATGACAGTTGACAATTTCTGCTGCAGACAACCAAAACGAGTCAAACGGCCATGAAATTCTCCGACCTGAAATCAACCATCCTCGAACAGTTCAAGACCACCCACGAAGTGGTTCCGTTCATCGTCGGCAAGCCCGGCGGCGGAAAGAGCTCCTGCGCACGCGAAATCGCGCAGGAACTTGCCGTCACCCACAAGATTCCTTCTGAGCGCATCATCGAATTCAATCCGTCTCTGCGAGAGCCTTGCGACGTGCTGGGTCTGCCGCAATTTCACGGCGAGTGCACCAAATGGCTGCCGCCCGAAGAGTTCTGGGCCTTGCGCCAAGGTGTGGGACCGTGCGTGCTGATTCTGGAAGAACTGAGCGACGCCGACATGAACATGCAAAATCCGCTCTGTCGCGTCGTGCTCGATCGCTGCGCCGGACAGCTGCGTCTGTCGGATCAACTCTTCATCATCGCCACAGGCAACCGAACCGAAGATCGATCGGGCGCCAATCGACTGAGCACGAAACTTGCCAACCGCATGCGCGAACTCGAATTCACCGAAAACCTCGACGACTGGCTCGAGTGGGCGCAGGCAAACAACGTGCCTGTGAAACTGCAGGCCTTTCTGCGCTTTCGTCCTAGTCTGCTCTCGGACTTCGACGCCAAACGCAGCAGGAATCCGACGCCGCGCTCCTGGGCCTCCGTGGCCTTAATCCCCGAGTCGATCGAAAAGAAAGCAAAGCTCTTTCGGGAGCACGTCGCAGGTTCCGTGGGCGACGGCGCCGCGGCTGAATACGTGGGCTTTCTGAGAGTCATGAAACGCCTTCCGAGTGCCGAGAGAATCATCAACGATCCTGAGGGGATCGAGATACCGAGCGCCAACGACATTCAGTGGGCCACGATTGCCCAGCTCAGTTCCGTCCTCACGACCCACAACGCCGAGGCAATCTGGACCTACACGGCGCGCCTAAGCCCCGAAATGACTGTTGCCGCGGCCAAGATGTATCTCTCGGCCAACCGTAAGGACTTTACGTCGGCGAAGACTCGCGACGGCAACAACCTCTACAGCACGGTCGTGGCCCGCTTTCTGCTCAAAAGCGGCCTTTTGATCTAAAGCGTGAAGGAGTAAAGCGATGCTTGCCGCCGACGTCGACCTGGGAAAGAAAATCAGCAAGGCCTCCGTGGGGTTGCTTCTTCGTCATCCCTTTTTCGGCAGCCTTCTCTACCGTCACGAAGTGCTTATCACCGCTTCCGTCGAGACCGCCGCCGTGACGACTGACCGAGTCATTTTGCTCAACCCCGAGTTCGTAGAGAAATGCTCTGCGCCGCAGCTTGAATTTTTGCTTGCCCACGAGGTAATGCACATCGTCTTTGCACACATTGCAAGGCGCGGTGACCGGGATCCGGTGATCTACAACATCGCATGCGACGCCGTCATCAACGAAACGCTTATCGCCGAAGGTGTCGGCGAGTTCATCGCAGGCGGCATCCGTATGCTCGGCGCGCAGTACCGTACGTCGGAGTCTATCTACGACGAGATCGCGTCAAGGCTCAAACCCAAGGAAAAAACGTCTCCCGCGATAGGCCAAGGCCCGACGCTACCGCTATTTCCGGATGATCTTGAGGCCGACGGGCAAGCCGGCGGACTCGCCGGTGCATCCGATGACGGATCCGAGAATGGCAACGACAGCACGGCAAGCACGCCTCCCTTCATCGGGGAACTCAACATCCCGGACCTTCCGCGTGAAGCACGGAAGATGACGCAGGAGGAAATCAACGAGCAGATCGAAGAAGGAAAGCTCGCGCTCGGCCAGGCGCTCACGACCGCCAGGACCTGCGGAAACATGAGCGGCGGCCTTGCCCGCTTCATCGGTTCGATTCTGGAATCCTCCATGCCCTGGTACGAACTGCTTGAGCGCTACATGGTCGGCAAGGCTGAGCAACGTTACAACTGGAGCCGTCCCGACAAACGGCGACTGAACATCGCCTACCTGCCGCGGCGCGACCGTTTCCCGTCCTTGGGGACGGTCGTGATCGGCGTCGACGTTTCGGGTTCCATTTCCGACATCGAAATCGCCGAGTATCTCGGCCATTGCGAGCGAATTTTCGATCTCTGCCACCCGCGCAAGGTCTATGTCGTCTATTGCACAACGCAAGTTGAAGCCGTCGACGAGTATGAAAAGGGAGAACCGCTCGAACCTCGCAAAAACCTATGGAGCGGCGGCACCTGTATGCCGGCCATCATGGATTGGATTGCAAAGAACGACATCGAAGCCGACGTCTGTGTCACGTTTACCGACGGCTATACGCCCTATCCAACCGAAAAACAGGTCCCCTGCCCGCTTGTCTGGGTGTTGAGCAGCGATTTCCACCCGCATCAAGACATGCGGGGCGAAGTGATCTACGTCAATGGCAACCGGAACTGAAACATGTACGTACACACGCCACGATCTTATTTTTATCCCGACCAACTCCGAAAGTTTCTCAGTCGGCATGCGAGCGACGATCCGATCGGTCAGGTCACCGCTGCCGACCTTGGAAAGCCCTACCTGTACAGCATCGTACGGCCCAACCGTTTTCGTTTTGTCTACGAGCTTTGGTCGGCCAGCTACCTGCCGCTCAATTTCTACATCTCGATGCGCCACATTTACAAGGGGCCTTCGCCGGGCTTCTACGCTCGCGCAAAGGCTGAGCTCATGCGCACCGGTAAACATCCGATGTTTTCCTTTGTGGACGGCTGGGCGCCGTTAAGACGTTTCGGCCTGGACAGAGACACCAGAGCGCCGCTGCAGATGCCGCTGTCCGTGCATACGGTCGACCGCATGGCCAAGTCAGTGTGGAACAAACTGCCCTTTCACAGCGTCTATTCCAGACCGCACGCCTTCTCGCTCATCATGACGGCCCTTGAAGGTCGGCTGACGCTCGAAAAGCTTGTCGAGCGCGCCAAGAGCGGAACCTTGCCCAAGAAATGGAAGCCGGTTACTTTTGCCTTTCGAAGCGTAGAGCTTGCGACTGATCGGCTGCTGGATCGTCGAACGCTGTTGGAGCCGAGTTCGAGAGCCAAAAGCCGGTTCTATCAACCCGAAAACATTCGATTTTGTGTGCCGCTCTACACCAAGTTAAGCGGAACCTTTGCAAGCGTCTCCGACAACAACGTCGACTTTTTCGAGGACCTGCCGGCTTACTTCGTGGCGCAAGAAGGTGCCGGCTGGAAATTGTTTTTGTCGGATGCGAGAAAAACCGAAGTCGAAACTGTCGCGCAAGGCAAAGGCAAACCGGAAGATCGTCAGACGAAAATCATTGAGGCGATCAGCAATCATCTGATCACCGCCCTTCTGAACGCCACTGAAGAACAGAGTCTCCTGCTCAATCTTACTCGGGAGAAGTTTTATAAGGTCACGCTGGTGCCCTTGTCTGCCGCTGACTGTGTGCAGTGTTACGAGGACATGCTCGACTGTTATCTCAGGCAATTGCAGAAGGTGTTCGACAAGCCCGAAAAGTACACGGACAAGGAAGGCGACGAGGTGAAAACCGAACTTGAAGTCATGGTCTACCGGGTGATGCATGAGGCTTTCGACGAGTTTTTCCCAACGCCCGACAAAGGCCTAGAATCGAACAAACAAGAATGTTTGACACTAAACGAAGGAGAATAAACAAAATGCTGATCACGATACGCAATGGCAAAGCGGAACTGCGAAACGACAACGGCGGTCTAGTTCGTACGATGGGTTCGTCTAACGTCGTGAGCGTCTCGATGAGTTCGGAACTGGAACTCGTCGGCATCGTATACGCCAGCGGCAAGGCTGAGCTCCGGCGGCTTAACGGCGGCCTGCTTCGTACGCTCGAACCCAAGGACGCCGTGGACATTTCCTTTAGCGGCGATCTGGTAGCGATTCGCATGAGCAACGGTAAAACGAAGGTGCGCAAGGCTTCCACCGGAGGTCTCGTGCGTACGATCTGACGAACCGACATAGATCTCATCTATCGGATCGTCCCGATCCTGTCAGAATTCAGTACAGAATCAACATATCGTGCAAAGATCAATCTATTGGTCGCCCATGGACTCGCTGAGCATCGAACTTGATTCCGAGCTGCTTGTTCAAGCCGAGGAAGTCCGCGCCGAAATGGGCGTCACGATCGAAGACGCCGTCGTGATGTTCCTGCAGGAGACGCGTCTTGAGGGACGGCTTCATTTTGAGGTGCCGAAGGACACCGATCTTCTCAATACACCGCAGGAGTGACTGCTGAGTGCGACCGGTACGCGCCGCCCGCGAAACTATCCATTTGCCTGCGGCCGTGCTTTTTCCAACTTCCGCAACGTCCGGCGCAGCTCGCTAAAATCCAAGAGATATCGTTTAAGGGCGCGGCTTTTCTTTTAGTACGCCGATGCCGCGCGCCGTTATTTCGGACCTGGTTTCTCGTATGTCTGACAGCAATACCGTTTCGCCCGTGCCCTCCATCACCGCCTCCGATCTTCTCAACTTTGCGTTGGATCACGCACCCAACAAAGCCAAAAAAGAAGTCGGCCTCTACGTCAAGGAGAATCTCTCCAAGGCCCCTATGTTCAAGGGGGTACGCACGAGCAGCAATACCTTTCTCGACGGCGCGACGTTTCGCAACCGCATTCCGACGTCTTTCAAAAACAGCATGCCGTCGATGAGCGCCTTCATCAAGACGCTTTTGAGAGAAACGCATGTCCAGCTTCTTGCCGACAAGAAGGCAAAGCACGAGGACCCGTTTAAGGCTGCGGGCGAATTCGCTCCCGAAACGGTGTACGGCATCACTGAGAAGCTTCTCACGCTACTCAAGGGCAAGCCCGAGGAACTCGCCGCTCACGTATTGTTGCTCTTCTTTGATGAATTTTTGGAAGCCGACGGCAAGGGACTCTCTTTCTCGATTCCGGACGAGCGAAAGGATCGCTTGAGCGAAGTGCTCGGCGTGGTGCTCACCGCTCTTGATTCATCGGAAAAATCCAAAGCGGGCGCGGAATCGTTCAAAGCCTACGTGCTCGCTCGCCAGCCGCAGGCAACGCAAGACAAGGAAGCGCGCGAATCTCCCGTTGAACCGAAAGCTAAACAAGCCGCCGCCAAGACTGTCCGCAAGACGAAGACCACAACCAGCGCCAAGTCCCGCGTGGCAAAACTCGTCAGCGACGGGTTCGATGCAAAGAAATCGAATCCTGCTACCGAAACGCTGCTGACGACCGCCGCCAACAGTCTCTCAGCCGAAGCCACGCCCGCACAGGACACCCATACGCTGCGCAGCAAGATCGAGGCTGTCTCCCTTGCGGCTGCCGTGTCGAAAACGACGACCGCAGGCACCAAGGCACAAGAAGCGCCCGCTGATACTTCAACCGAAGAAACCCGAACCGCCGCAGACCCCGCAACCCCTGCTCCGGAGCCCGAGCCCGAACCGGCGCCTTACGTTGCGCCCGACAACTTCCCGATTGAAAATGAATTCACGTACGACGTCAAGCCCGCCCGCGGCAAGACGAGAAGTCTCGGATGCGTTCGCCGCTTCGGAAACAAATTCACGAACCTCTTTCTCGTCGCCAACTGGTCGGACGCCGCCAAACGCTTCATCCAGCAGGATCTCTCGACCCGGTTTCCGAGCTTTGGTGCCGTGAGTCTGGATTCGAGCAAGTCGCCCCTGAAGATCAACGAAGGCTCGTTCTTTATCTTTGACTGGTCAGACGAAATCTTCTACGACCGCAAGGATGGCTACGGAGGTCGCCGCTCGGACTACGCTTTGGGCGTCGACTACGACGACATCGTCTCTTCGGGGGCCCTGCGCCGCGTTGAAGACGCGGGCGGCTATGTGGTGGTCTATCCGGATCTGCCCGACAATGAGGCGCCCAACCTGCAGGACAAGGTATCGATTCGCTTCCGTCGGAAGGAAGAGCCCGAAGACGCGGAAAACCGCAAGCTTCTGCATCTCAACAACGTTCCGGTACTGCTTGCTGTCGGCGATCGCCTCTACGGTCCGCTTAACCTTCTCGAAGATTCCCTGCACCGGCCGTACGTCAACCTGCAGCTGCGCTCTGGCTCGCGCGTGATCAAGGGTTTTGACCGCACAAGCGGCGAGGCACCGTTGCTCACTGTCGAACAAAGCTGCCAGTCCGGCGACTCGCGCGTCAATGTCAAGGTCGACGTCATCTTCGTCACCAACCTGCAGCGCTGTGCCTTCGATATGCTCTCGGACGACGGGCTTCTCAGCAAACTCTCTGCGAGCATCACAGAAAACCGTTCCGAACGAGAAAAGCTCGAGGAATGGGCCGCCACGCAGCTCGAGACGAGCGAACTCTTCTGCGAAGACGACCGCATTCGCGCATCCCGAAAGAACCGAATCAGGAGCCTCCTGCAGCGCGCCGAGACCAACGACCGTTATTTCGACTCGGTCATTGCGCTCCTGGCAAAGACGATCGATCGCCGCGTTGACGATCAAAACTTCTTTGACGGCATCGTCAAGCAGTTCATAGACAATCCCGAGCTGAGAAAACGCCTGGAGTCGCACCGCGTGGTCACCACACAGCTCGAGAACTTGCGTGAGATGGTTTCTCAGCTCGAGACCCGTCGCGACACCCTGCAGCGCGAAATATCCCGCACGCTCGAGATGGAACGCAAGCAGGCGCAGGAAAACAACCGCACGCTTCTCGAAGACAACCGAAAGCTCGCGCAGCAGTGTTCCGAGCGTCGTGCCGAACTCGGGCTCATCGACGACATCGAAGAGCTCACCCAACAAAAAAAGAAGCTTCAGACCAAGGTCGACGACCTTTCGGCTCAGCACTCCAAGATCTCGTCGGAAATCAACGCGATCGACGACCATCTGAAGCAAGCCGTGCAAAAGGCGCACGCCTACGCTTTTGACGGCGCCATTGCGTCCAAATTGTTGCAGGCCGCCTCCGACTGGGAGTCCGACACCGAGCAGACCAATTTCGAAGCTCGCGCCCGCGTGGTCGCTACTCTGCCGCGTCTTGAACTGACCGGTAAGGCGTTAGCTGACGCGCTCGTTGCCGACGTGCAAAGTTACCGCGCGTACGACAAGAACACGATCCTCAATTTCTTCATCCTGCTCACCCAGAACTTCCTCACGGTCTTTTCGGGCGAACCGGGTTCCGGCAAAACGTCGATCTGCGAGATTCTCTCCTACGTTCTGGGCTTGCGCTCGATGCATAAGATGCCTGCTGTTGCGCAGTCGGGCCTGTGGAAAAATCCCATGGCGGCGCAGCGCTTCCTCACCGTCCCGGTAGAGCGAGGATGGACGTCCAAGCGCGACTTCATTGGTTACTACAACCCGCTTTCCAAGACCTTTGAGAGCACCGACTCTCGCCGTCGCGAAGCCTTTGCTGAACTGCACGCCGAAAACCAGAGAGGCTTTGACGACATCGCGTTTGTGATGCTTCTCGACGAAGCCAACCTCTCGCCCATGGAATACTACTGGGGCGACTTCATGCGCATCTGTGACAACCGTACGCACATCGGGGAGTACGTGTCGTTTGGCGGCGAAGCCACCTACTCGGTACCGGATACGCTGCGGTTCCTCGCGACCATCAACAACGACTTCACGACCGAAAACCTCTCGCCGCGTCTCTTGGATCGTGCCAACATCGTGAAACTACCCGAGCAGGACGTGCGATTCTCCAAACAACCCGACGAACGCGAGGAACACCCGATCGTCTCCTGGCACGCCATGAAGGACTACTTCGGTCCCAGGACAATGGAAAACGCCGACGAAGTCAACGCGCTTTTGGAAGATATTTACGCGGGCTTCAAGAATCAGCTGGGCATCTCCGTTTCGATGAGAACGCGTCTGGCCATACAGGATTACGTTTCTGCCGGCGCCGTGGTCTTTACGGGCGAAACCGAACCCGCCTACCGCACTGCTATTGACTTTGCTGTCGTGCAACGCCTGATGCCGCGCATTGACGGCAACGGCAAGGAATACCGCGAGCGGTTGGAGGCCATGCAGTCGATCTTCGACGGCAACGGTCTGGATCGAAGTCGCACGGAACTAGCCGAACTCATCGAGCGCGGCGAAAAGTCCATGGGGTGGTATCGCTTCTTTTGATTGAGAAACGATGTCGCAGCTCGAACTTTTTACGGACACCGAACGCGTCGCGCTGAGGCTTCAAAGGGAGCCTGCTGCCGTCTGCGCCGAAACGCTTCACCGTATCCGCCTGTCGGTCAAAGCTGATCGACTGTGGCGTATCCGTATTCCGCATGCCGCTTTTGCCGAATTTGGGGTCGAGCCCGAGGACATTGCGCACATCCCCATCCCGACGCTTCTCCTCAACGGCGAGCCAATCGTCACAATGGGGTGGCGCGATCAAGATTCCTTCGTCCTGACGCCGGTCGTATCCATTGCGAATACGAGGCCGGCTGTTCTTTTCAAGGACTCGATCGGCGCGGTGTCACTCTCAGTCGATTCGAGTATCGGGGCAATCCACACTGAGGCCTTCTTTCTTTCGCTCAAGCGCGGCTTTGTGGCCGACTACGTGAGCAAAATGGCCGACTACGTCGTCGACCGACTCAATGTCTGGGCCAAGGCGCCTACGCCCGGGGAATACCTGACGGCTCCTGCAGAAGAATCCACATTTGCTACCGAACTCCAAAGCCGCCTGGATTCGATCGAAAGGACGCTGAAAACCTTCGAGCAGCTGCTGCCCTACTTTCGCACCAACGCAAAGTTCGAGCTCGTCTCGCAGGAAACGGTCGATGGCGTGGGAAGGCTCACGGGGTTTTCGCACTCGACACTTCGCCACGTCATCGAACATCCCGAAGATCTCGTCACCTCGAGTCACGGCACCGGCATTCGCATCCACAACCGCTACTACATGCCGCGGCATACATTGGTGGAAACCAAGCGCAAGACCTTTGACCTGCCCGAAAATCGCCTGATGCTGGGTTTTCTCGAACGCGTCACCGAAGTGCTTGAGGCAGAAGTTGAGGCCGTGGGTGCTCGGCGCTCGCAACTGCCCGAGCTTCTCAAGGTTGAGGATGAATACGTAAGCAGCGCCGAGGCAATCATGGGTGTGGTACTCAAGCGCCTCAAAAACCATCAGTCGCAGCTTGAAGCATTGCTCTCACACGCCAAACGCATCAGCGGACAGTACCGACAGGTTCTGCCAGTGACGTCGGCGCCCTATGGAGAGACTCCGGTTCCCTCGAAGGTCTTTCTGACGATTCCTGCCTATCGTCTGGTGTATCAGTGCATGTGCGACTGGCAGAAGATGGGCCCGCTGCATCTGATGGACGAAGGATTGCTTCTGACGACATTTGAGCGCAGCCGGCTCTACGAGCTCTTTTGCCTTTTCAAACTCATCGACGATCTGCAGGCCGCAGGTTTTGAGGTGATCGAACACAGGCGTTGCGTCTATTCGGCGCGACCGCCGCACTGGCCGCAAAGTCCGGTGCCCAACACCTTCGTTCTCGAAAAACCGACGGCTGACAACTCCGTCTGTCGCGCGACGGTCTTTTATGAGCCGTTTGTGTGTTCGCCCCGCATGCCGCTTGAAAACGGCGTAGGGCTCGTGCGCACGTCTCCCTTCTCTTGGGATGGCGGCTTTAAGACGACGGATGCGCAAAACAGTTTCGTGACGCCCGACTACGTCGTCAAACTGCAGACGGGTGAACGCGTGCGGTGGTTCATCGCCGACGCCAAATACACCGACGGCTGGAACGCCGTGCAGACGCAGACGCGCGAGCTCCTCTTTAAGTACCTTTATTCCGTGTGCCCCGTCAACGACGGCGAGACGCTCGAAGGCTTGTGGATTCTCTACGGCTGGCTCAAACCAGAGTCCGAACCGATGCCCGTGACGGCACGCAAGTGGGCGGCAAAGCCGGGCGTCGACGTGCATTACGAGGAAGTGAGTCCGATGGTGACCGATGTCGGGAGACTTGCCGCGACCGTGGCGAGTCTTGCATGATGTGGTCTGCGGTGCATAAGGCTCTCGCAGAAATAGGCTTGTGTCTACCTGCCCGGGCCCGACTTTCCCACAACCGCGGCCTACGGTCCAGTGAGTAGCCTGTGTGGCCTTGGATGTGGAAAAGTCTCTTCTCGTGGGCTCTTTTGCGACGGTGCCCGTGACGCGTTCGGACTGACGTGTTGAATTAGCATCCCCTCTTTTGCCGGCCGGCTTCTCCGAAAAGTGACATTTTTGCCCCAGCCTGTGACAGGCGGGAATTCCAGCGCAAAGCCATAATCAAACACAACGAATAACTCTTTTCTTCGGGGCTAGTAAATGGCTCTCGAAGGAACACGAACAAGGCAGGCAATGATGCAAAAAAGAAAACTACGCGATCTGGAAGTCTCCGCCATCGGCGTGGGCTGCATGGGTTTTTCTCACTCTTGAGCGTACTCGCGCATTCATGGAACGTTGCCAACAGGAAACGTGGCGTGTGCGAGCATGTTTTCTCCCGGACGACATTTTTATGCGTCAATCGTTGACGCACTGCCATCCACAATACCACCATCGAAAGACCTCTTTTCTTTGGTGGCAACATGACTGAATCCTCCTCCGGCACGCACGACACGCCGGCCTCTTTGAAAGAAGCGCTGCATCTGGCAATTGATACTCTGCCGCCTCAGTCGAGCAGCTTTGGACAGCTCTCGGCCGGTCTCGTACTTGAAGCCATCAATCGTCTTCAGTTCAAGGGCTTCTCGCAGGACGATCAGCTCGCTGCAATCCTTTCGACCTTGCCTCGTCAAGAGTCGTTTCGTCTGGCGCCAAGCTATCTGATAGGAGATATCGATGCCGTTTCCAACCTTTGGAAGCTCTTTGTAATGCATTTAGGCTATCAAAGTTCTTCAGACCAGCCTTCGGTGGCGACCATCGGTACCGCCATTTCCGAAGCCCCTGCTCGAGCCCGTTCGATTATTTCGGTGTTCCTCACCGTCGCCAACGAGCACTGCTGCCGTTCGATGAGTGCCGATATTCCGAACATCGTCTTCAAGTCGTATCTGCAAAACATGCTTGACATCGCGCAAGCACTCGAAAAGACCACGGTCGACACGACGGCCGACGACCTGATGGATTCAGTGACGGCGGCCATTGACAAGGTGCACCTCACGGATGAACTCACACCGGAGCGCACTTGGGTTTGGTTGGTTCAGGCCCACAAGGATCTCGCTCTTCCCGTCGCCCGTGAAGTCATCTCCGGACTCAAGCGTGTGACTCGCAAGCAGTGGCTGATAAAGGGAGAACTACCCAACGGCACGTCTCAAGAGCCAATGTTCTTTGTTCGCAACGAACACGGACGAGACGGAAACGAAGGCGCCGTTGACCGTCTGATGGCCTCTCTTGCCGCGCGCTTCGGAAAGCTTTGCACCATACGCAAAGTTCGGTACTCGGAAAAGCTCTCCGAAGTCCAGTGGAGCCGACAGGCCGTCTCGTCCTGGATGACCGGCATGGCCTATCAGGCAGCGCGTGAACGCCTTCTCACGAGCACCCGAGCCGATCCGCTCGAAGCGATTGTCGACATTGACGACCTCTCTACCGCCAACGATCAGCTCAAGACATTCGAACAACTTCAGAAACTACTTCGAGAATAAAAAATGACTGCCTATTCCTTTACCGACCTCCGCATCAAGTCGATGCAAATCAAGGGTGAACGCCCTGTCATCGTGATTCTTTCGGGCGCCGGTCTTTCGGCCGAAAGCGGCATTCCCACCTACCGCAATGCCGACAACAACTGGAATCGCACCGATAGCATGGACTCCGTCGACATGAAGCACCGCCCTCAGCTCGTGTTCGATTCGATCAACCGCCGCATTGAAGCCTACGATCAGGCCAAACCCAATGCCGCGCACCTTTCGATCGCTAAATTCAAAAAGAAGTGGCGCAACAAGGCCGACATCATCCACATCACACAGAACATCGACACGCTGTGCGAAGAAGCGGGCGACGCGGGTGTCTTTCACCTGCACGGATCGTTTCTGACCAGCCGTTGCACGGAATGCGGAGCGACCTTCCCTCGCTTGGGACTCTACAAGGAAGGCAACGTGTGCCCTGCCTGCAAAGCGTCCGGCTGGTCCGTTCGTACCGACGTGGTCCTTTTCGGTGAGCGTCCGCACGGTCTCGATTGGATTCCGGGCGTACTTCGCCGAGCCGACGTGTTTGTGGCCGTCGGGACTTCCGGCATGGTCTATCCGGCTGCGGGCTTTGTGACCGAAGCCCGACGCCGTAATTGCCGCACTCGCCTTCTTATCGCCAAGGACGCACCTTTGGACGGTTTTCAGCCGCTGTCAACCGAAAACGACTCCGTGGGGCACTTCACGAAGTTTGTGCGAGGCAACGCAACGACAGTTCTGCCCGCCGTGCTTGAAACTCTGGGCAATTGGATCGAGAAGGTCACGCAGGCTCAAGCAACGGAAACGGTTGCAACCGCTGCCCGCGACAACGAGCAGCCGGACGATTCGGCTTCCTGACAACCGGACAAGCGGGAGGCCCGACATGCCCAGACGCATTGACAATTTCACAAGCTATTTTCACCGAAAAAAGCGTGACCTCTATTTTGTGACGTTCACACAGGTCAAGAAAGATCCGATGGGATTTCCTGCAGTCCAAGACTACGAAGCCATTCCTGGGCGCCGAGAACTTCTGAAGTGGATCCAAGAAAACCTCCCCGACACCAAAGTGGGCCCGATTCTCCCGTTCGACTCGGACGGCGGCTTCATCGCGATACCCTACGACGGCTCGATCTATGTGGACTTCACGCCCGAAGACCTGGAGAAATTCGAAAGCCGTTGGGAAACGCCCGACGGCCATTCGCTCGATTCCCGTTGGCAGTGCTACTTCTATCCCCTCACTGAATACATGGAAAAGCACGGCGGCCGCATCCCGACTCCGGAAGAATATTTCGACTGAAACACAACACCATGCCAAAACGTTCCGACAAGACATCCACACCAAAGCAAGCATCAGCGCAGGAACTGCTTGAATCGGCTACCGCACTTCTGACCGACACGAAATCCGACTCGGCCGGAATCGTTGAGCGCGTTAACGTCGCCTTCTCGCCGCTGTCGTTTTTCAATCCGACTCCCCAGTCCGTAGCGTCCGTGATTGGGTTTCTGCTCGATCCCAAAGCCTCGCACGGTCAGTCAACGCTTTTTCTCAAGGCCTTCTGCGAGGATCTCACGCAGCACATCGAAGCCGCAGAGCTTGCTCGTTCCGTCACGGTCCCGGAGCTGACCGACAAGACGAAGGTCTGCTTTGAGCAGACAACGAGGTCGCCCGACACGAATCCTTGCTCGAGCGACATCGGTCTCGTCATCGTGCGCTGCGCTCCGACAGAGGCGACAGTTGCAACGGACACCTATGAATCGAGCGCGTCCTTGTCCATGAAACTGCAGCGCGGCAAAAACGTGGTGATTGCCGACTTGAGCGAATCGGATGGTCCGTTGACCTCGCACGCTGAGGGCGCCGACATCGTTCGGTATTCGATCGTGGACTTTGCCGACATGCTGATGAAGGCCGTTGAGGGAATCGACTTCTCCGACGTGCGCTGGTTCGTCGAAGCCTTTGCGCAGCACCTTCTCACTCACGGAGCCGACACACAGGCCGGCCGCAAACGCAAGCTCTACGAACTTTTGCGATCTCCGGAAAACGTTACGGCGGCAGCCTGCATTTCAGAGGCCTACGCCGACTTGGTTGAGCGTAACTGGCAGCGATTCGTGCGCGCGGTGACGGATGCTTGCCGCGAGCGCTACAAGTTTGAGGTTGACTGCGACACACATTTCGTGTCCCCGGAGAATCCTGAAAAATTCGCCTTGCGCTTTCTTTTCACGACCTCCGAAAAATGGTGTCTTTCCTTTGCCTGCCGACCTAACAACCGCGGCAAGGCAGAAGGCTTCTGCTGGGGCGTGTGCCTAACCAACGGAGGTTTCTTTGCCGACGAGCCGGAACTCGCGGAAAGCTTGTCCGACATGATGAAAACACTTTTTGGCTACGGAGATCATCGATGTTCCGGTCACTGGGCGTGGTTGCGTGAAGGTAAAAAGGACGAGACGATCGACTATAAAGCCGATGTGCCGTACAGTCTGGAAGATCCTTATTGGTTCTCGATGCTCAGTCGCGGCGACTTTGAGCCGTTGATGGAATGCCTGTTTGCCAAGCTTGATGCAATTCTGAACTATTGCGAGATTAAGGCCTGATCCCGAATGTAGGTCCGTCGCTGTCGAGGAGTGCTTTCCCGTTGAAGAGAATGGGTAACAATTCCCGAAGGCCTCTGTTCAATTCGTCGAGCATGCATACAAAGAGGGACACTTCGCCGGTAATGTTTGCGTTACCGGCATTTTTGTATGTGCTCCAGCAGCATTCTCTACGCCACGCATACTGTAATAACGAAAATTCGCGATTTTTCGTTATTACGTTCTACGCAAGATGGGAACCTACATCCGACGCGCACTCGACCAGGACATCGAGTCTGCAACTCACTCCCGGGTCAACGTCATCACCGGGCCGCACCGTTCGGGCTTAAATTTGACTATATGCATACAGCGGATTGTCTGTCGTTTCTATCTTGCGTGCTCTGACGCAGCGAACAACTTCGGCTCGTTATGTCACTCTCAAGAATCGGCGGCAAACTCAAAAATACGCCTATTGTTTGCCGCTGGCTTCTGTCAACAGCCACTTCCAAACAGGCACAACCTCGATAGTCCGGCCATTGGATTCGATCGTGCGTTCCTCTTCCATTGTGACAATTAGGCATCGCGTAACTGACAGCTCTTTTGCGATTTTATTGAAGGCCTCAACCTCACGCTCCAGAGTCTTCGGATCCGTGCCGAGCTTAACGCATACCTGAATAGCTGTTTCCTCGTCAGGCAAATAGAAATCCACTTCAACTTCACCACGGTAGAAAAAAACGCGGTCATTAAAACCATGCCGCCTAAGAAGGTGAAGCGCAACCAGATTCTCCAATTGGTCGGCCTTGGGATCAGACTTGAGCAAGCGGATGAAGCCATTGTCCACAAAGTAATACTTCCGGCTGCTTTCTCGTTCCTGCAACTTACCGACGATGTTGGAGATCGGCAGCACCAGGCACGCTTCGCAAGCGTATTGCAGATAACTGATGCACGTGTTCTTTGAAAGCTTCACGCCGGTTGACTGAATTACATTTGTCAACCTCGTGAACGAAACCGGTTGTCCAATGCTTTCAGCCACTTTCTTTAGAAGGATACGCAATGGCAATGCGTTCGTCACCTTGTTTCGGACAATGATGTCGCCCAGATATATTTTTTGGAATACGCTGTTTATATACTCAAGCTTGTTCGAAAATTGCACACACTCAGGCAAGCCGCCGTATTCAAAAAATTCAGCGAATTCACGCAAAATTCGGGCCTTGCCTGTCGTCGAAGACCAAACATCCTTGCGAACTGCGACGCCCTTTGCTTTCAAATACTCGGAAAAGTTCAATGGGAAAACGTTGACAGTCAAGAATCGGCCGCCCAGTGCTGCAGCAATCTGGATGCTCAGCATCTTTGCGTTGGAACCGGTAATGTAGATCTCGGCCTGGGCATCAGCCATACGGCGCGCGAACTTCTCCCAACCATCAATCAGCTGTACCTCGTCAAGGAACAAAGCCGGCAAAGAGTCTTTGCCGGACAGCTCGGCCTGAACTTCAAGGAGTTTGTTGAAATCGGCTACATCGAAGCCCATCAAGCGCTCGTCTTCAAAATTGACGTACAGAACCTTGTCCCAACTATGACCTGATGCCAACAAACTCTGGATTTTTGAAAACAGCAAATAGGACTTACCTGAACGTCTCACGCCAACCAAGACGCAACGAGGCAATTCGCCTATCTCGATGTCGCGAGGAAACACCTTCTTTTGAGCAACCAAGTTACGGTTGTCTGTCAGCACTTGACGGAGAATATCAGTCGAAATCATCACCGCTTCCTGTTCAATGAGTTGAACAATTTTACATCGTTTTTGTTCAACCCATTGAACACTGCCTTAATGATCAGTTTAAGTTTAGGAAGGACTGCGTTAAAGATTAACGCTGGCGTACAAGCGACAGATACGCCACAGATTGACTGGAAGAAACCAGCCATTCTGGTAACACCTTTAGTTCACGGGCATCGTGACCCACCCGCAGTAATACGGCACGTACAGAACAAGGAACCAGAACAGATAGCAGCAGGCAACGATGGCGCCGGCAATGGCGAAATACCGAATCCTCGGATGGTTGCGAAAGAAAGCTTTCATAACATCCCCCTACCCAACAAAACTTCTCGCGGCTCTCTGACCTCAGAAACGGGGGCCGTTTGCTTCGATGATAGTCCCGACAGACTGATACCGTGTCACAAAATCGACAAATTGGCCTAATAAAAAAATGAAGGCGCTCTCCGGAGCCGCGTAAAACCGCGAATCTCAAAAGAGCGCCTTGGGCAGGCAGCCGTTCGACCGGCCGCCTTATCACCGCAGCAAATACTCAGACGAAAAACCGCATCAGGATCATACCGATGAAAGCCATCAACAGACTGTTGAGCATCAACAGCGGCCAGTACTTTTTCGGGACGTCTGCCACGCCGAGAAGTCGACCCATGTACTGAATCTGAGAGGCCATCAGGATCAAAGCGGGAGCCATGATGGTTACGTCGTGGCCATTGAGAACGCCGCTCGAAGCAAGGCTGGCTGCCACACCGACACCGGCGCCGCACGACATCCAGGTCGCAAGCAACACCGTGATGGCCTGTCCGGGCAAATCGAAAATTCCCATGATCCCGCCGCAGGTGCGTCCGAGAAAATCCATCACGCCCCACAGCTGCAGAATGTAGGTGAGCACAAACGCCATCACCACATTCGGAAGCAGGCTGTAAAGCCCGATGTTGAGTCCCTTCTTGAGGCCGACGATAAAGATGTCGAAGGGATTGTTCGAGGTGGTCTTGGCGGCTTCGTTACTCATTTTCGAAATCCTTCTTATAAACGGTGCTCAGAACAAAGCGGGTGAACATGCCGCCCACGAACTTCAAAACAAAAATGATGAGCATCGGAATCCATACCGGACACACGAATAAGAAAAACAGTGCGGAAACAATGGCGTAGTAGTTGTTGACGCATCCGGCTCCTGCGTACTGCCATGCGGACATGGTCACCAGTCCTTTTTTGCTGAGTTGACCGCTGTCGTACATACCGCGGGTAAGAGCCGCACCGCCATCCGTGCTCTGCAGATCGGTGATCATGGCAAGCGCCGTAAAGCCGGGAAGTCCCAACAAGGGCTTTAAAAGCGGAGTCATGAGTACCTGAGCGGCACGCAGGGCTCCGTAGTGCGCAAGCACTTCAATGAGCCCCATGGCAAGCATCACGCTGGGAATAAGCGACAGAGCAAACAAAAAAGCAGCACGAGCCGACAAGCCGCCCGAACCGATGTAGTTGCTCTTGGAGTCACCGATCACACCGAACTTGCCGATCAGGGTCGTAAAGTCAAAGGCGCTCAGCCACTTGCGGGCTTCAGGCATTTGATAGAAGACGCCGGAAAAGATGACGATGGCAAAGATCAAAGCGATATACGCTCCGATGCCGACTTTCTTTTCCTCTTGCAATTGAGGAGAGGATTTGTTGTCCATGATTTTCCTTTGGGGTGGTTTGTTACCTTAACGAATCCTAGAACAGCGCCTTAGTTGCGTAAGACAAAATCAACCAAGCTTTGAGCAAACCCATATTTCACTAGGTGCTCTGCCCTACAGACAAATCAGTAAGCGGCGTTAGGCTTATCACCCGAAGACTATGGAAGGCGTGCCTGCACAAGGCAACACCATCAAAAAAGGATCGAAAATGAGCAAATTGGACGTCGTCGAAATTTGGAAAGAACTGCACCGTATGCCCGAACCCGGCATGAACGAATTCAAAACCGGGGAGTTCCTGGCAGATGCACTCGAAAAATTGGGCTATGAGGTCACCCGAGGCGTGGGAAAAACCGGTGTCGTGGGTGTTGTCCGCGGCAAAGAACCCGGGCCCGTTGTGATGCTGCGCGCCGACATGGATGCGCTTCCCTTCAAGAACGAAGACGGCAGCATTGAGTATGTTCATGCGTGCGGTCATGACTCCCACAGCGCCATGGTTCTGACGGCGGCTGCCGAACTCGTGGACAAAGTCAAAAAAGGCACGCTCAAGATCCTGTTTCAGCCGGCCGAAGAAACGCTCGAAGGAGCGCTCGCAGTGATGAAGGACGGCGTCATAGACGACGTGGACATTGCGCTGGGCCTTCATGTGCGGCCCGTTCAGGACATTCCGGCCGGCACGTGCTGCGCAGCGGTGCGGCATTCGGCAAGCACATTCCTCTGCGTGGAGATCGAGGGCAAGTCGGCTCATGCGGCTCGTCCCCATCTGGGCGTCAACTGCGCGGAAGCCGCAGCGCTGATCACCAATGCGATCTGTGCGATCAAGATGAATCCTGCCCTGACTTGGTCGTGCAAAGTCACCTCGATTTCGGCTGTGTCGTCGGCCTCCAACATCATTCCAGATCGCGGCGAACTTGTCCTGGACGTGCGGGCTCAGACCAACGAACTGATGGACGAACTTCTCGAGAAAGTGCGGCGAGCGATCGAGGGCGCAGCGTCAAGTATCGGAGCCAAAGCGACGATCAAATTCCCGGGCGGCGTTATTCCGGCAGCCATCTACGACGAAGATCTCGTCGCCGAGGTGGCGCAAACCATCAAGGAAGAGCTCGGAGCGGACAAATTGGCTCCCGACTGCGGTGGCGGCGGAGAAGACTTCCACTACTTCAAGCAGGCCAAGCCTAATATGAAAGCGGCGTACTTCGGGCTCGGAGCCGGCTGCACGCCGGGACTGCACGCCCGCAACATGACGTTTGACACCGCGCAACTTTCCAAAGGCGTCAAAGTGCTCGTCGCGATGGCGCTCAAGAAACTGGGTTGACATGCCAATGGCTCGCCGGGTGTCTGACAAGATTACCCGGCGATTCAGGCCGTGCTCTTCTAGTTTCGCTGCTGCAACCTGAAAAAGAAATGTCTTTCGCGTTTACGGCGGCGAAATTTTTGGCCCTGCTCCGACATTACTCGAGTAGGCCTTATCTCACACCTGCGCAAAAAACCGTGCGATCATTGCTGAGTGCAAAACCGGAAAAAACGTTCGAAATCAATGAAGCAACCGAAATCGCCTCGTACAAACTACCGCATCGGCGAGTTTGCCGAATACATGGGTGTTACACCAACTTTTTGAAGCACTACGAAGAGTGCGGCCTACTCGACGTACACCATCGGGAGAACGGCTACCGCTATTTCAACTTCGATCAGTGTTCCCGCATTCTCGAATACATGCGTCTGCGCAACTACAACCGGATTAAGACGCTTCAGCGCGAAATCAGCAGGCTTGCCAATCAAACCAGAAATGCAAAGCACTCTCTGACAGTTCCGGGCGTTGGCGACACAATCATGGCATATATGTGTGTGCTCCTTGCCGATCCAACGCAATTTTCTTCGGGCCGGCAGTTTGCAGCTTATCTTGGCTTGGTACCAATGCATACGGGCAGTGGCGGCAAGACTGTCACCACAAAGATTCCCGGCCGATGCGATAAAGCTCTGCGAGCTTT
>ENA-UESK01000016-UESK01000016.1-human-gut-metagenome-genome-assembly--contig:-NODE-16-length-88384-cov-14.586681_pt1 | contig 88384 bp, 106 predicted proteins | sample MGYA00243006_ERZ508007 | MGnify/ENA primary metagenome ERZ508007 (study PRJEB26167, sample SAMN06115452) | human gut metagenome | host: Homo sapiens | place: China:Jiangsu | collected 2015-08-21... | reverse complement strand
TCATGAGAAACAGCGCCTTCGGCAAGCATTGAATCCCTTGAGTAACCTGTTGTTGACCAAGATCCAGTTATGTTGGGACAGACCCAACATCACCGGTAAATTCGGACAGAACGATGATTTCCGTCAAGAAGGATGTATATCGAGATATGAGTACCGAGGTTTTACGCACGCATCTGAGAAATCGAGCACATCTCTGATGATTGACGCTTCGTTGAGTTCTGCGCTATACGGTGCATCAACTACTGTCCAACCAGCATCTGTGTGCATGCTTGCTTGCATTAAGGCCTAACCCAACATAACCGGAGAAACAGACACCACAGGAACAACCTGTTTTAGAAATCCCGTAGGCGCTTTCTACAACACCTTAACTACGCTCATAACTGCGAACGCGAATGAACGATCTGGGGTAGACATCAACTTTAACGCGCAACTGTCCAGTTCCATCTTTGGAGGTTCAGAAACAGTTCAACCATCCTGTCTTCGCGCTCTAGCCTGCATCAAAATCTAGACCTTGATACAAGCCAATGACTGCAAAGATGAAGGCTGAACAGTCGTTCCTCCGTTATATATGGGATTAGACAGTTGTGCGCTGAAGTTCAAATCAGCGTGTGTTACAAGGTTGCCAGGTGGTAGTGTTGCTGTACCAGTATTGCTTCTTTCAAAACATCCAGAAGCATTCTCGTTGTAACCTACCAAGCCGCCGGTTTGTCCAGTTATGTTGGGTCTGTCCCAACATAACAGGCCAGGCCAATCTATCTAATGGATGGGGCGGAGTCGCGGACAATGGCGCGCTAAAAAGACAGGGAAGAACTGATGCTCCTGGGGGAGGTGCAGCTAACGGAACCAACCTGCAATTCGATGCAAGTTGGTCGTCATCAATATATCGTGTCAACTCTACGGTTCAGCCTGCTTCGATCCGGTTAATACCAAGCATCAAAACTTAATACATGGCAGAAACTGTAAAGAACGTGGTTGAACAGTATCTGAAGCCCCATAGATATAGTGAGCTGCACTTGCGTTGAAAAACTGTCTTGTGTTGCCACGGTTGTCTTCAGGTCCCCAACCGGTACCTGCATTTTGCTGGTTGATGAAAGGACCTGTCCCGCCCAAGTCGCCTGCAATATTTGCTACAAAACCAGTGATGTTGGGTAACCCAGCTTCGAGGTACTGTCCGACCTTCGCGGTGTCCGTTGTGCCTTCAATAAATCGATCGTCAAGATTCGGAAGCGTAAAGGTAGTCTTTCCGTCTCCTGCGCCGAACTTTGTTCCGATTGCCGCAAAAAGCGCAGCGTACTCGGTACGCGAAACGTTGCTCCCATTACAAAGAAGCCATCCCGTTGGGATGGCTGTCGTTGCGAAGAAGCAGATTGCACCGGTTGGAACTGAACTAGAACTTTTCGTGTTCAAATACTCTAGGACGGCCTTTACCGTCGGGTTGGCCGTAATCGCTTTGGCTTGTGCCATAGGATCGTCTCCATATTAAGAAACTGTGATGTTGTTTTCGGTCGCAAATTCGGTGAAGGCCTGAACAACCCCCGGGTCATTGGCCAAGATCGCCTGCTTTGTCGCTGAAGGAGTCATCATCTTTGTGTTGTCGGTGCCTGCCTGAGCCTCTTCTTGAGAGGCCACGGTGGTCCTTTCATCAACGTATTGCTTCGTTGCCGCTCCCAGAGCTTCAGCCGGGTCTCCGTGAAGTAGGAGACCTCCGGTCATGGTGCCGCCGGCAAGCGGCAACCTTGCGCTGATCTGCGTCTTGAGCCAGTTCAGCGTCTTCAAAATTTCTGCATTCGCGCTCATGAGATTTCGTTCTCCGAGTTGAATTGCGCAAAGGCGTCAAGAACACCCTGCGCTTTGTCATTGACCCCGCTCACTTCGGTCTTTGTCGAGTAGGTTTCTTGAACCGTGGTTGACAAGGCTGTGATCGCGCTTGTCACGAACTGCACCATCAAGTCTTTGAAGTGAGAGAGGCCAACTAAGTCGAGAAACTTGTTGGCCATCTCAACCCCCTATGATTAGGCTGCGAAAAGTTCGTCAATTTCCGAGGTGGAAATGCCTTCAAAGACAACCATGGGAGCCATCGGGTCCCACGATTCGCCGTTCCACACAACATTCATGCCGGCATCGATGCCGTGTTCCGCGTCCTTCTGTTCGACGTTGTACATGTCGCCGTTCTTCACGCTTCCTGTCGGAAGTGCGGCATAGTTTTCGACCGAGCCGCGATAGATAACGGCGGTCGTGATGTCGGACTTGGTCGCATAGTTCGAAAGATCGATGTTCACTCCCTTGGAGTTGACAGGCAGCGCCGAGCCGTTGAGGCTGACGCTTTCGATCACGTTGACCTGAGCACCAGCTGCCACACCCGACAATTTGGTGAAATCGGCAGAACTCATCAGACCGTTTGCTGATGCATTTGCGAGCTCGTAGGTAGTGTCCTGAGCCGGAATTCCAAGGTCAGTAATGTCGGTCTTGGTCACTGCGGTGCCGACAGTCACATGGCCACTAGCATCCGTGGTGATCTTGTAGAGATTGCTGGGAAGTGCCCCGGCCGTGGAAGTCGGGTGCTGATAAACGGGCGACTCAACGCCGTCGATCTTGATGTTTCCGTTGGTTTCAGAGTCTTCGACTCGATTTGCACCGGTGGAAATCCCTTCCAACTTAGTAAAGTTGGACGAGCTCATCAGACCGTCCTGAGATCCGGTTGCCAGACCGATTTGCTGCTTAGGGATCGTGACAGTGCCGAGCGTGGCACCGGAAATGGATTTGAGAGTTACGACCTGTCCATCAATCGAAATGCCCCCCCCCGCGACTTCTTTCAACTTGCTGTCGTAGTAGGTCAGGCCGGCCATGTCAAGAAACTTATTCGGCATCGTTTATGCTCCAAAAAGATTGTCGATTTGTGATTGATCAATCACGTCACTTTCCGAGAAAGAGCCTGGTTCGCCCTTCTCTCCCTTATCCCCTCTGGGGATTCCAAAAAGAAAAGAGGGCTCTTCATCAGAACCCTCTCTCGTCACAGTTGCTTCCGATCCTTCCGGAAGAGTCTTGGCGTCTACCGAGATCGATGGCGTTTTTCCATCATTGCCCGAATCACCTTTGCCTCCTTGAATTCCCGGAATTTGAACCTGAACAACTTGAAAACCATCACAACATTTCAAGCACGTCAAATCGTCACCCCCTGTCGCACCTTGATGCTTCCCTCGATTGCACGGAAGACATAACCGGAATCGTTCTCCATCACGATGTCGTAAAGAAGCTTCGCGGCCGGGTAGCCTGCCGTTATCTCGTTCGGAAAACGAGCGAGAATCGATCCTCTTTCATTGTCAAATTGAATACGGCCGTTATCCGTGCTCAATTCATCCAGAACACGGCCATAAGCGTTGTTTTTGACCTGCATCCTTGCGGAGTAGCCGGAGAAATCAACAGCTTTCCCCACTCCGTCAACACAAATGAACATGCAGGCAAAGTCCGTTCCCTTATTCAGAACCAGATCAATCTGTTGCATCAGTTCACCCCGTTTTCCTGATTGAACTGTGAGAAGGTGTCAAACACGCTTTGCATGTCAGAAGCCAAGGCATATGTTTCCTGTGCCTCTGATTTGGTCAGATACGGAGTCAGGTCGACCTTTGCGTCTACTTCAGCCTTTGTGTAGGTATCCGAAGCATCGGCAGCACCGATGTTTGTGCGTGCCACCGACTTCTGAGACGTGTTGAGCTGCTGAGAGCTGTCGTAGCGAACGACGCCGTTTGCGAGCGCTGCGGCATTGGCTGCTGCTGATGCGGCTTGGCTTTGAGCCAGAAGCGAATTTGCTTCTGCTCGAGTAGCAGACTCTTGCGCCGTAGTTGCGGCCTGCCGTGCCGTGTAAGCATCCTCTCGAGCTGACTCGGCCGATGTCTGTGCCGTCTGTGCGCGACTGGCTGCGTCTTGTGCTGACGTGTTTGCAGTCTGCGCCGCCTGTCGTGCGGTTTCGGCTTCGGTTGCAGCCGCTTCGGCATCAATCTTTGCGGCATCCGCTGACTCTTTCGCCGCACGAGCCTCCGTTACTGCTGTTCCCGCTTGAGTTTGTGCGGAATTTGCTGTCTCAATGGCTTGCCCGGACTGCGTCAATGCATTGTTTGACGTGCTTAGAGCCGTCTGAGACGCACTCAAAGCCTGCTCTGCTTTTCGCTTGGTCTCTTCTGAGATCCCGCTGTAGTCAACAATTTTTCCGCCGAGGTCATTGATGGCATCTTCGGTCTGCTGAATGAAGGAAGCACCAGACAATGCTCCCGTCGGCGATTTTGCGTACTGAAACTTTGTTTTCTCGGCCATTTTTCATCACACCTCGTGTTCCGTCGCAAAATCAGAAAATGCTTTCTCAATCCCTCGAGCCACGTTTTCAGTTGTCTGCAATTCAACGTTCCCGGAAAGATCGGTACTGACGGTTCCAGTCACATCCCCAACCAATGAGATCGAAATGGAAACCTCAAGCTTTGATGCACTGGCCGCCGTTTCGTTTTTGCCCAAGGCGCCGATGTTCGTGCGCGCCTGCTGCTGTTGACCTGTCTGAAGAGCTTGCTGAACATAAAGAACGACTGAACCGCTGTCTGCCCACGTCTCGGCATCCGTACCGGGCACGACACTCGCACTGGAAGGTCCGTTTTCTTTGAGGCACTTGTACTTGGTGCCTAAGTAGAGAACCTCGTTTCCAACCTCGTAATCAAGTGAGGATGAGTACTGCATCAAGCCGCCCTGCTGGTACCACAGCAAAAGCTGAGACAGCAGATAAAAAGCTCCGTTGAAATCTTCTCGTTTCGGCGGCATGCCACCTTCACCGATAGGCTGGCTTGTCTCTAATCGCCATCCTTCAGCTTGAGAAAATCGACCTGTCCCTGCCTGCTGTGAAGTCGCCGGCGGAATTGTCTTGTCGCCTCTTTCCGCGAGCGCGGTAGTCAAAAGATGTTGAGGATATTTAGTAGCCATTGCGAAAATTCCGCCTATGAAAAAACCCGCTCGAGGCGGGTTCTGTTTTCTGGGTCCGTGTTTGTTTGGTCAGTCATTCATCGGGAACTCTTGCCCCGGATTGAAAACACCCTGGTCAAAAGGCTGAAGATCCGATCCGGCAAAGCCAAAGATCGCATCGTCCGGGTAGATCACCAAGAAGTTGGTCATCACACCCATAGGTCGGTTCAGAAGGCCATAGGCTCGCAAAATCGTGATTTGCAAGTCGCTCATTGAGCCGACCACAACGATTGATCGGATACTCATGTTCTGGTAGTCCACGATGAAGACTTGCTGATCCGTCAGCTGCGACAGCAACCGGTTCATGGTGGCGGCGCTCGAGTCGGAGATATTGCAGAGCGCTCGATACATGATCAGAAACCGGTAATAGTCATCGTCAAACCGAATAAATTCACCGTCCACTTCGATCAGTCGGTTCACGCCGACTCGCTTGCCCCACCAGCCCAAGAAGACGCCCTTTGCCGTTCTGGCATCGGCAACGTCTCTCAGCAACTGATCCAGTTGCTCAGTCGCATCCAAAGCATTGTGAAAGATTTCAGCTAAAGCTTTGAAGTTCGGAGCATGGGCGTACTGGCTCTGCATGGCGATGCTTGCCTTGCTGGGCACATCAGCCATTTCCCTAACATCATCAACCTGTTGCAGGTCCTCCCATGTCTGCGTTGTGCTCATGGTTAGCCTCCGAAGACAAGGGTGATCGTATCTTCACTGATTGTCGGGCTCTCGTTTGCAGGAACTTCCACGTAGTCAGCCAATCCCTCGCTGTTCATGCCGATCAAGACTGACTTGATGGGTGCCTTCGTCACATTTTTGACGCACTGGTAGAAACGATCTGCATACACAGTCGTGGCGAGCTTCACACGTGGATTTTTCTGGCTTCCTTGACCCAAGAAATCCTGGATGATTGCTTGTTTGACGTTGGATTGCGTAACTTCGTCCATGTTTTGGTCGAAAAAAGTCACCTGAATGTCGAAATCCACGATTGTTGGGCGGATGATTTTGTAGGTGTACTTCGCGTTGTAGTGCTCTTCGTCAACGCAAGACACGTCGTAGTTGCCGCTGGTTCCGCAACCTGCTGCCTTGCAATCGAAAATCGTCTCTGCAATAGCCTCATCGTCCCCGCCAACCACACAAGCCGCCACGCTATGCGGCTCGAGCGTCACCGAGTACTGAACTTGCTCGGCATTGGTGTAGTTTTCAAGGACTACGCAGTCCAAGACGCCATCAAGATTCGCCAGACGGCTCTGCATCGTCGGCGGAGTTCCGTGGGCATTTTTCGCATAGGATTCAAGCATGCGATTCAGAAGTTCGCCATCCGGCTCAACATCTCGACCTGTCACGCCAGCTGCATCATTTGTCACGGCATCCCATCCTGGCACAACCGTCACAATCGTGTTGACCGTACCGGCCCCGATTTCTACGGCACCGTGCTCCACCGTTGCAAAAGTTGTGTCCACAGTTCCGTTGGAACCAATAGTTGCCCCTAAGGCGGCGTTGTGCCGGAGCTGGTTGCCGTTGTCATCCTCAACCAGAACTCCGTATGGAATGGTCGTTCCCTTCAATCCTGTGCAAGTACATACGACAACCGTAGGTTCAGAAACCTTTCTCTTCACCCCGTACAAGTTGGCTAGAGCGTCTAAAAACTGACCTCTTGCGGTCTCAGGATTGAATTGGTTTGCCAAGTACGCAACTTCCGAGTTTTTAGCCTCGTTTTCCGAAGCCACAACATCGATAAGTTGCCCCATAGGAGCCGTTGAATCGACATTGACAGGGTCACCATTGGCAGTTTTCGGCATTGCCTCTTGTACGGCACTTGCCAAGTCGTCGCGCACTTCTCGAGTGGTCGGGATTGTGACGCCCGTGTTTTCATCAAAGATAACTTGTGCCATATCCGTACTGAGTTTCTATTTCGATCTTGCCGTGCAACGTGCGGTTTTCCTGATCGATTTCCGTCAGCTCAATATTGACGACGGAAATCACACCCGGAACACTCAGAGCTGCATTACGAAGCCGTTCCGTCACAACCGATTCCTGCAACGGTTGTCCCAACTGGTCCGTAAACCAATCAATGCCTTCGTCGTAACGAAAATAAGCGTCGTTCAGAAACAATCGACACTCATTGCAAACGTTCTGGCAAATGGCCTCAGCTTCTTTCAAAAAGCTCAAGTTCCCGTTCGAGTCAAACTGGAGGTCCCAGTTCGGTGTCAGAGCTAGAGTATTTTCTGTGTGCATTACTTAGCCTCCGACGTGGTTCCGCCCTGCGGACAGTCGTGAACGTGATTCTGAAGACTGATACCGCCTGCGGTCACGTCTCCTGTTGTGCTCAGATTTCCGGTAACGCTTGCACCACTACCGCCACTAACTGTCATACCTCCGGTGCCGGAGATCAGTTCCCGAACCGTGAGAGTCTTTTCAATCGTTGTGTCGCCCGTAATCGTTACTGACGGGCTGTCAATCTTGGTCGAGCCCGAGGCGTTCACGGTGACATCGATCGAGTTCACCACAACCGATTGAGGGGCCGTCACCGTAACCTGTCCGTTGTCCTCAATGCGTATAAACGTTGTCGGCTTCTGCCCCCAGAATCCACCGAAGTAAAAGCCATCCGAGATGCTGTAGCAGCGGAAGGAACCAGGCTGGATCGGTTCAGAACCACCGTTCAAAGCAGAGACATCCTGCTGCGCAAAAACCGCCAATCCAATGTCTCCCGGCTTAGGGTCGACAATGATCGCTGCCGTACCGTGCTGCAGGCGAAACCAACGTAGTTTGGGGATGCTGACAACATCTAAAGCATCCCCTTTTGCAGATCGCATCTTGATCAGAGGCGTTGCCGACAAGTACCCGGCACCTCCTCCTTCTGCAGGCCTTTCGACCTTGTCCACTCTCACCGGAATCGCAGTGTTCACCAACCCGCAGACGATTGAGCGGATGACAAAGTCCAAGACGTTGTATTCGCTGGAACCAGTGAATTCGCCGCTGTTTTGGCTCAACTCTTCGCTCATTTCTCACTCCTCGATCCACATTCCTTGGAAGGATGTAGACCATGAGCCTCCTCCCGGGTTGTGAGCACTCAGCTCGTGGACCAGCTGCGTGATCTTGTAAACCCCCGAAGCGCTCGGGATGATGGTTTCGAGACGAACGGCTCCGCCGATCTTCAGATCAGGTCTGAAGAAGCTCTTCGCATTGACGCCCTGGTTTGTGAACGTCGGGTATCCGATCATCCCAGTCTCTGCAGACACGATCGGAATGCCGCCATCCGTTCGCGTTGAGCCCTTAGCCATCAACACGACCCGGTTGTCATCAATCAGCAGATCACTTCCTGTGTCCCGTGCGATTTGGCGCATCTTGGTGATCGGATCACCAGTCAAGACACAGTCGGCGACCTGAGCGTCAACATCCACAGACTCAAATGTGTATCCGCACTCGGCGCACAGTTGCTCGCACAAGCGCGTAGCCGATTGCGACCCCTGGACGGCGATCTGAGGAGTCGGCTTCAAGACGTTATAAGCACTGGTTTGTGCCTCAATCTTGAGAACCGGTCGGGCACCGTTCAAATCGGCATAGGACACCGTGACTTCGCCCTGAAAGATGCTCGAAAGCTCCGTCCCCTGCTCTCCCGCCGAAATCTCGATGGCGTTCCACCTTCGATTCAGCGGCTTGAAGGCTAAGGTTGTCAACTGGGCCATCGTGTCCAATGACAAGCCAAAGATTTCAACCTGAGCCGTCGCAAAATCGACACCGCCGGTCTTGCTGATGTTGACGTTGGTCGCATACCCCTGAAATGTGTACTGGTTGTTTGCGCCCTGCACATCCAGCGCAATGCTGACCGCAATGTCTTTCAGGCTGTAAGTTGATTGCATTCTTCTTCCGTCAGGTAGCAAAGAACGTATCGGGTACCGAGTTCGGAGTATTCCGGATGGTTTTTCCCGTCCTGATCAGCAAAAACCAATTTGCCCTTGAAGAGGTTGGTGTTCCAAGCCGGAATCTGCTCTCTGTTCTGGCAAATGTGCGTTTTACAAACATCTACATCGTCTGCAGTCAGAGACAAAAACAAAGCACTTCCCGTCTGTCGAATGTTGATTCGGCAGTTCTGATCATCAAGAACGACAGAAAAAGACTGGTTCGGAACCGGCTGCAAAGGAATTGTGTACATATCCGCCTCAGTTGAAGATGTCGTACAAAACGCTGTTTTGCGCCCTCACTTGACCTCTGTTGGTCTCATCCGCACTTGTCGGGTTTCGGGGAGACCATTGAACGGTCTGAGTTGCCAATGACACAGCCTTGACCTCTTGAAACGAACATGAGACTTCCAAAAGGTTGACGCCGTTCGTCGCAGAACGAGTCGTGCTGAACCCGACAAGAGTCATGTTGAAAAACACTCTTGAAGGCGTCACGATCATGAATGTCGATGTTCCTTGACGGCATTTCTCAAGCGTAGACAGCGCTGTGTTTTGCCTGGAGTAGTCTCCTGCAAACAGAAGGCGGACCGTCACCTCAATGGGTGTCGGCACCTTGTCGTAGGCAAAAAGGCGACCGTTTTCCTGAGGCTCAATCGGGATGCTTGCCGTATTGGAATCCTCGAGCTGGTCGACCGTGTCGTAGTCGCAAATCTTGCGACCCGAGCTGTCAACGACAGCCCAAGTTTCTGTCTGGGGCATTTTCAATCATCCTTTTTGAACAACTCCGGTTTGAGCGTTCACGAGGTTTCGATTCGAACGAGTCAAGGCGCGATCAACACCGGCCGAAACGGCCTGTCCTACCGCTTGAGGATCAGCCGTTGTCTGGATGTGGTTCTCGACAGTCACCTTCATGTCGTTCGTGATTCCGCCCGATCTCTCGGACTTCTGTCGGATCGCCGCAATCGCACCGTTGGCAACCGGCATCTGAGGCATCGAAATTTCTCCGATCAACTGAGCGGCCACGGGTTGAGGACTTGAAAGCAGCAGATGCTTAATCAACTTTTCGTTGATCCGTCTATCAACGCTTTCGTGGCTCTCTCGAACCGCTGACTTACTCAGTACGGTCTGAGTTTTGTTAACCTTGACCGACCGAGGAATTTCTTGTTCCTCATCATCGGGATACTCGATTCCGTCATCTTGATAGTTTTCCCATTTGATACGACTTGGACGTCGATTTTCTATGGCATCGCCTTTGTCTCCACCATCTTCATCGTCATCCTCAAATAGACCGGAGACGAGGGAACTAAAACCACCAAGAAGGCTTTTGAGCTTTTCTTTCAGCCAGCTCAGTGCTTTTGGAATTCCCTCGACAATGGCCCGCGGAATGTTGGCGATAACGGATCTAACCTTTTCAAAGGTGCTGGTAGCCGCCGAGTAAACGTCTCCGAAAAATCCGAAGATCGAAGCGACAGCATCCGCAATCTGCCCTGGAATGCTTGCGATTGCCGACAGGAAATTGCCGAGGTTTTTACGGAATTCGTTGATCTGTCGATCGCTGAACCCGATCCATCGCATGAAGTCGCCAAAGAGCGATCCGCCTCCTTCCAAGAAGGACATCAGATCGTCTATAGCAAGCCCAAGCGCCGCCACCGCTGCGATGACCACACCGAGCGGATTAGCCATCAGAACCGCATTGAAAGCGGCAACAATGGTTGTCCCCGCCTTTACCGTAGCAAACAGACCTTTCAGTCCGCCGATCAGGGCAAGGATTTTTCGAAGGTACGTCCCTGCGATTACCGCTCCGAGACCACTCAAAAGAATTTTGACCGCTCTCGAATGTTCGTTTAGAAACGCCAAGCCATCGGACAGAACGCTCAACACCTTGTTCACGATGGGCAGAACAGCCACGGCAATCGTGTTTGCAAGCGACTGAGCCGTATTCGTGAATTGACGCCACAGAATGTTCATGCGGCGGGCGTTCTCGGCTTGCTCCTTCGTGAAAGCCACGCTCTTGTAGCTTTCCGCGACCTGATCTGCCGCATCCTTGTGTTTGATGAAAATCGCAGAGGCTTCCTGAGACAGCCCCATGGCACGCATGAAGTAGCGCGCCTGGACATCCGTCATGCCCTTGACGTGTTCTCCCATTTTGAAGAACTCATCGGCACCACGCCCCGTCTCAATCGTCCACTGCTGCAAGGCATCCTTGAACGCCTCAGCAGAACCGCCGGCATCTCGGTTTGCCTTAGCCCACGCATCGATTTTCTCAACAGCCACACCGGTGCGTTCGCTCAGGACAGACAGCTCTTCGCCCATCTGCGAAAAGTTCTGAGCCAAGCGGCCGCCGGCAAACGCTGCGGCAATCGGCGCAAACAATGTCTTCAACAGAAGACCAAGTCCGCCAAGCTTGCTTTCGATCGAGTCAAAAGCTCTGCCGGCCGTTAGAGCGGCTTTTTGCGACGTCGTGCCGATGTCAAGGATTTGCTCCGCGACTTCGTCCGAGACCTTGCCGGCAATCAAACCGCTTTTCGAGAACTGGATTGCGATTTGATCAATAGGCTCAAGGGCCTCGCGCATCTTGCGTTCGAACTCATTGAGCCCGTTCGCAACCAGCCGAAAGCCTTCGGTCGCCCGCCCCTCAAAGTCGTTAATCGACTTGGCTGCTCGATCCAACCCGTCAAGGAGCTTTTTCGAATCAATTCCAAGCTCAAAAAAGAGCCCGTTTTCATTGTTTAGCATTCTCAAAAGCCTCTTGCTGTTTTGTGTTGGCTAACCAGTTGTTGTAGGAACGAACCTGCAAAATCTCGTAGAGCATGTAGGCATCTTCAAGCGTCAGATCACGCTTCAGGTCAAGCAGTGAAGCCAGACCTGCTTCCACAACGGCCCCGCAAACGCGAGGCACGTTGGAATAGGCCGCGGCGCCAGCTACTTCTGAGCACTTGGCCCGGTAAAGAGCCTCGCGAGGAAACTTGAGAGCGTTCCATCTGAAAAAAAATCGAAATTCAGCTTTGCGGCCTCAAAACGAAGCTGAACAAGCGTCAGCGGACTTTCGATAAGGCTTGCATTGGCACCCGTAAGTTGCACAAACTGCTCACCATTGATCAAATGGCAACATGCCAAAAGATCATCCAAAAGAGGCTTCGCGTCCTGGTAATCAAGCCTAAGGATGGATGTCATCAATCCGTTGGTTCCATCCTCGATGGAAGAACGCAGATTTCCGACATTCTTACCAAGAGCCAAAGCCGCGCGATACATCCACTGTTCGGCCTGGAGCGCAGGCATCCGACGGATGCGAAACTGCCTTTCGGTCGATCTGTCTTGAATCGTGATCGTTACAGAGTCGTTCATTAGAAGACATCCTCAAAATCGAAGGTCCAAGTAGTAGGCTGCAACGTGCGCTGGATGGCCGGCATCGGGGGAGCACTCTTCAGAACTCCTCGGACATACGTCTTGACCTTTTCGAGAGCCGGCTGATAGATCGTCAGCGTGCATTCATAAGGCCGGTTGTTTGCCTTCATGGCGTCTCGGATGTATTCCAGGGCGGGCAGCGACGGAGATGCAGCCTCCAGAACAATCGCGACCGTAGTCACATTCTTGATCACGCCGGCAACCATCTTTCCGTCCACGCCGCGGCGCGTTTCGGTTACGTCAACAGGCTCGGCAGAAGCCACGTTGTCAACCGAGAATTGCTGCAAAGAAATGCCGCTCGGGTATAGGTCTTCAACGGCAAGGATTACCTCGGCATTCGCAGAGGTAACGTCAAAATTCTGGGACATGGTTTTTCCACTCCATTAAAAAAGCCCCGGCGGTGCCGAGGCTCAGTGCAATCTGTTAGATGACGGCCGTGACTTCGAAGTCCAGGCGCTGGATCGAACCAGCATACGTGTAGTAGAGCGTAATTACCGGAGACTGTCGATCGGCTCTTAAGTTGGCGCTGGGCATCGTGATACCAAGCCAATAACCTTTCGTAAACAGTTCCTGAGTAACCGTTTCGTCATTGGTTTCTTGCAAAATCTGCTGCTTCTGAGACTCACTCAACTCAAGGCCAGTATCAATTACGCCGTTGTTCAAGCAGACATTGATGGGGTCTTGCGCCCATGCACGAATGAAGGCTTCGCCTCTCGCGTTGTACGGTGCTCGGTTCGTACTCTTAAAGCCATCCATGCAGCTGCGCTGGATTGCATTTCGCAGGTAGATGCTGCCGTAAAGCACATCAATGAAGCCATACTGCGTGCTCGTAAGCGTGCCACGGTTGAAGAAATTGAATGCCGCGTTGCGCGTAGCGAACTCGCCAGTGTAATTGCAGCGAATCGCTTCAAGCGCGTCTGCGACGGACTCATCAGTGACACGCGGGGTGATACCGCTGGCCGTCTTAGCGAACCAGGTCTTCATACCCTGAGTGCGAGTCCATGCGATGGAAGCACCTACCCCCATCACGAACGCCGCATCCTGAGCATCACCATAAATCGTGCAGGCGCAGTTGTAGGTGTCCATCAGAGAGGCAGCCTTCGTGCCGGACTGCGTCAACTGATTGGTCATGTTGTCATCCAGAGACCAATCGATGTAGCAGTAGTCATCCCCGGATGCATCCGCCCATGCAGCAAAGGCTTCAGCCTCTTCGGTCTCGGCTTCCCACAGAGTGGTAAAGCCAACCCAATTTCGAGTGACCGTGCAAATCGCGTTGAGGTCTTCGGTTTCCGTTCTGGACGCAGCGCCCTGAGAAAGGACAGCTCCAGCTTCCTGAGTAAGGCAAAGCATGGCAGACAAGTCCGTGCCGCCATCCTGTGCTGCAACCGTCGCTTCACCTACAACGCCTGCTCCGACGCTGGCCGTTGCGGCTGCAGTCGCATATCCAATGGAAGCATCAGCACCAGTCGTTTCGGTCGTAAAAGTGAAGCTCTTCAGATTGCTGTCGTAGGCACCTGTCACACCGGTCAAAGCCTCGGCAACCTTCACAGCAACTTCAGACATAGACGTTGCTTCAGACAAGTCAAGGGATTGCGCAGACTTTACCTCTCCGTTGATCGTGATAGACAGCGTCCCATCCGTGACAGCCTTGAACGCGGCAAGATCTGCGTCAATCTGGCCGCCGCGAATCCATGCGGGTGCATCCTCAGCAATTCGGCGTCCGATCACAAGCGTGCTGACGGCCTTCTGCTGGTTCGTGCAACCGACGAAATACTGCTGCGCGAAAACGGCCTCCTCAGACGTGGCACCGAACATATTGGCCACGGCCTCAGCCGAAGAGAACAGCATGGCCGGCTGAGAGGTCGGAATCAGGGCGCTCTTAGTCAAAAGCATGCCGTTGGTTTCAAGATCGTTCGAGCCACCGCTAATCACGCGAGAAGACATCTGAACGATGTGCGAAGCGCTAATAGACATTTCTTTGTTTCCTCAGTTATTGCTTGGGCGGAAACCTGACATCGACGTTGGCAATGACAACCTTCACGGCATCGAAGCTGTCAACATCAAGCGCTACCCTGTGTGTAAATGAAAGATGAATTTCGGTCGTCCACCGTTGCACATACTTCTCAGCATCGACGACAACCGTAGTGTTTCGTGGCTGTCCCGCGTACAGGCTCGACAGTCCGTATTGCTTCATGAAATCAACAATTGGCGTGGTTCTCGTGATTGCCGCAAGGCTCAAGCAACGAATCCGAGCCTTTTCCGGAAAGTCGCTGTAGCAATCAACCTGAACGACCACTTCCTCAAGCTTCGAGACAACCGCCCTCATCTCTTGCGTGTCTGGATTGAGTTCGTAGTCGACACATGGCGTTCCGTGATCTATGTGACTGATGATGGTGTTGACCACATATTCGTTGCTGCCGGCCGGCAACGAGATGTCGTTCTGATAGCCGGCAAAAATCGCCTCAGTCGGGACCTCCGAACCAAACAGCATCAGCTCCAGATCTTTGACTGCCCGATAGACGACCTGTTCCGTGAGAACTTCCGCTTGGGTGGGTGGAGATGAAAGTTTTGATGTCATTTCAAATACTCCACTCCATTGGGCGGATTGACCTGCATCGTGGCTCGGACACTCACCCATCCGACGCCAGAAAAGTTCTCGACAACAGCAGAAATAAGCCAGACTGTCCCGTCCTCCTGGACGACGTAGTCGCCGCTTCGAGCCAGCGGCCTGAAAATACTTGCCGGCTGCTGGGCAAAGTTCTTCGGGGCAAATAGCCAGATCCTTCGGGTGAGCGCGTTGGCGCCCGCCATGTCCGCATGGAAAAGCGCGTTGTCGCTCTCGCTCTGAATCTGGGCCGTGACTCCGAACAGTCTTTCGTAAGTCGGAACCGCAAAGCCGCTTTCGTCTGGCCTTGATCCTTCCGAGCGCAAAATTTGGACTTGCACGTCAGGATGGATTGCGTTGATCGCTCCTCGAACCACTTTGTGAAGATTGAGCCCCATCTGACAATTCCCGAACTAAAAAAGCCCGCTGAGTCGCTAGCTCAACGGGCTTTGATTTTTTGATAACTTTTTATCTTTTTAATAGATAAAAAAAGACGCCAATCTCCCGGCGTCCCGTTCGTTGGTGATCGAAATTACTCTTTCATGCCATCAAGACATCTTTCTGCAAGATACTTTGCTTGGTTGGCCTGTTCCTCTTCAACCTTTTTGAATTCCTGGAAACTCTTTACGGCTTCCTCAGGCGCGTCTTTCGTTAGCTCAACTTCGCCGTCTTCATCATTAAAACGATACCACGACGGATTTGTCATGAAGTAAGGTCTTGTCTGCATCACAACCTCATCTGACTCAAAACCTTCCTCATCGCGTTGCCGATGGGGTTGGGGTTACCGCAGAAGGCATTTGCCACAGCCTCTGCAATGAATTCAGCCGGAGAACTCCGACCGTATTCACTCACGTGCTTCTCCATTATAGCTTTTTGCGTCTTTTCCTTCGTCTCTTCTTTGACAACTCTGATAATTTCCGAACGGAGATTTTTAAGGGTTTCGAGACGCAATTTTTGCAAGCTTTTCAATCCCCAGCGTAGGTCCCAATCACTCAGCTCTCCATTTTTGATACGACTTTCAAGAGTTTTCTCGTAGAACGCATTGTGAATTACGTGTCCCATCTCATGAGCAATGGTGTACGACAAATAGTCTTCAGGCGAACAAGGCATCATCCATCGATTTTCTACGGATTTCTTAATCTCATCAAGAAGCTTTTGCTCATTTTTGAACCAATTCATATTCAAAACGAGCTTTTGATCTCCTCGGCTTGATGATTCAACATGCGCCAGTGTCTCTTGGCGTAGATTCTTGCTCGTAATATCAAGAACTCGGTTTTCCTTAGAGTTCAAATAGTCCGAAAGCCATGGCACAAACTCAACTATTTCCGCAACCTTTTGAGCGCTTTGTTTTGCTACGCTTTCCGGAAATTTTTCAAACGCCTGTTCATCGATTCTTACACCCTTACGAGAAAGTTTCTGATAAACCGATTCTTCTGGTTTTGTCTCTGGCTTTCCTTGAGTTTGATGAGACTTTTCTATCGTCATTTGTGCGCCGTGCTGCTCTTCTTTGCCGCCCTTCGGCACGGCGGAAATATGGCGGCCTGTGAACTTACCGCCCATGCCGCCCAAAACTTCTCCTGTCTGGCCGTCAATTAGCACAGGCTGCCCTTTGGCTTTGTCGCCGCTTCTGGTAGTGCCTCTTCCATTTGGATGTACCGTTATCCAACGAGCTTCATCAGAGGCCACCCCTTGAGCGCAAAACCTCTTCCCAAAAGCAAATGCCAAACCAAGCCGAAACGCACGACCGAGTTTTCTTGCTTCGTCAACCGTTCTCATTTCTTTTCAACCTGATAGCCTATGGCTCCCAAAAGGGTTCCTGTTTTGATCAATGCTTGGCTGCGTTTCGAGCCCGAATCGCCAGAAATCTTTCTCTTTCTTCCCTTAGAGCTGACACCGTCCCATGACTCGTAAAGAGCGAGCGTCAAAGGACTTCGATCGGGAAATTTCTCTTTAGCTGTTCCGTTGTTCCGGATCGTTTCCTGAACATCAACCTGGGCTTGACGCGCCATGTGCAAGACGGCTTGTTCTGCGCCCAACGGTCCTACTGCCTCAAGAATCTGTCTGGCTTGCTTTTGCCAATCAGCTGAACAGTCTCGTGCAGTAGCCCTCAAAAAAGGACGTGGCGGCGACATGAGAGTGCTTCCTGGCTTGACAGCGGCTTTCGACCACTGCGGCTTACCTCCAACCTTTGGCACTGGCTGTCCTAGAGCCCCGCTCAAGAAAAGCGATTGCGCACCGGTGACGCGCTGAACCCATCCGTACTCATTGAAGACGGCGTACCTGGCGACGTCGGGGTTGTCGATGATCCCCACCTTTGCAGTGACGCGCTCCGGTACTTTGTTCAGTAGCCTCTTCAGCCCATTCAAATTGCGCGTCACTTTGATCATGTCGTTACTTCATTGCGTCTTGGAACCGTTTTTCAAGCCACTCAGGTAACCAGCCTCGCATATTGCGAAGACCTTCCGGCATTACAAATCTTTTGTTTTTGTTGTCGTAGTAGACCTTTCCTAGCGCCTGATACAGATCGTTTGCTGCCGATGGGGTGAACTTTCTATCTGGGTCTCCAGTTTCAACAGATTCGGCAATTCCCCATTTCTTGGGATGCATCTTGAACTTGATACCCAAGAACTCTGCGGCTGCTTTCGGGGTCAAATATGTTCTCGAGTAATCACCTTTTTCCCAAAGCTTCCCTTCATCAAGAAGCTTTTGGAGCTTCTCGTTCTTTTTGGACTCATCGCTCTGGAATTCCTTTCGCGTTTTGCGAATGTCCACGCCGTTGAACTTTCCACCCATGCCACCGAGAACTTTGCCGGTGTCAGAGTCAATCAAGGCAGGCCGTCCTTCGTTTTGCCGACCGTTAGGAAACACGGTGATCCACCTCTGGGCATCCATGGCGATCTTGGCCGCACAATTAGCACCTCGACTGAAAGCGAGTCCGAGTGCGAATGCCTTTCCTAGTTTGAAAGCCTGTTCGTTCATGCCTAACCCCACGGATGGAATTTGCGCCCGCCGTAGAATCGGCAAGCGACTCTGTATCGCTTGGTCAGAACCCAAAAGAGCGCGCCGCACTTAGTCTGGTTCCACCACTCGCCCACTTCGCTTTGAATCTTGATGTTCTCGAAACTCGTCGACACCGAACCTTCGGAAGCCGATGCGATTCTCCCCGGCTGATTCATGCCGTTCGTTTCAAGCGTGGCCAAGTGGCAGAGCGCGGTGTAAAGGATCGTCTGAATGGTTGATTCGGGATAGGGAAAGTTACCCTCCCCATCCCCCAATAAGGCTTCAATGACGCCCCACAAAGCCTGAAGCATTTCGTCACTAATCACGTCTTCCGTCAGACCCGGATACAAACTTCGAAAAGTGGAGCAATTCAACTCAAAGGGCGTCATCATTGCTTATTCCTTCTTGTCTGTTTTCTCTTCGACGCCTGCCTGAACCGGTTCGATCGGCTCGAGTCCGTGGCGCATCTCTTCGATTTCAGAACGGGCAGACTTGAAGCCTTTCACGTCGCCAACGGGGTAGATGCAGGGCATTCGTCCATTGCGACCTACAAATGCGATTTCTCGGCCGTGCATGGCTTTGATCGCTTCCCAGTCTCGCTTCAGAATCTGCACGCATACAGCGTTACCTGGAAGAGCCAAAACACCGGTCTTCTTTCCACGCAAGGCATCGTTTACACCAGGAAAGACAACCGTTTTAGTACCGCCAGCGCCGTTAGGGACATCATCAAACTTGATGCCATGCGGCAAACTGACTGCAATCGAAATCTTTTCACCCGTTTCAGCGTCTGCCTCCGGCTCCACATCCATCGTGGACGCGATCACTTCGGCCTGAGAAACCTTGATCTTCTCTTCGACCTGCTTGCTGCTTTTACGGGTTCGTTTTTCAGTAGTACCAGCCATTTTTTATTTCCGAAAAAAAGGCGGGACAGGCACAGGCCCATCCCGCATAAAAAAAAGCCGCTGTTGCAGCGGCACCCTCGCTCTTTAGGAGATTCCTTAGATGCCCAACATCGTGGCAATCAAGTTCGGACGGCGAATCACGCAACCCCAAGTGCCCGCGAACGCCTTCTGCACCCAGCTCGTGGAATACGTTTCCATGTTGCCGAAGCGCATCTTTTCGGAGTAGCAGTTCTCAGCCGTCGGACTGCCCAGAAGATTCGGGACCGTCAGATACAGCATCGAACCGGCATCCGTAACCAGTTCAGGCAACTGGATGACCTTCAGATTGGGGAAGTTAGACTGCAGCAGATTCAACGCCGTCAGACCAAAACTGTTCGGAGTCGAAAGATAGCTGAAGCGATCGGTCGCCACGGCCAGAACGTATTCAGAGCTCTGATCAAGCAGACCGGCGTTGTTAGCCATCATCGAATTGATGAGCTTGGCAATGTCGTTGAAGATGATGTTGCTGATCGTCGCTGCATTGCCCGTATCTGCAACCTTGTCCGCCCAAGTGGTCTTGGTGTTGACCGTGATCGGAGTTTCAGATGCAGGCAGGTTGGGATCGCTAAGAACGCCGTACATAGCCTTGTTGGCTACGCCGTACAGGTAGAAGCGATTCTGCGCACGAGCAATGATCTCAGAAGCCGCACGCTGCTTGCCACCGGCGTATTCGAGCTTCGCACGAGCGGCCGTTTCCTGCTCACGCAGACCATACTTCAGAGTGGTCTGGAAGAGGAACTGTTCACGGCTCGGGAACTCCCAGTTGACGTCAGAGCTTACCTGATTCGTGAAATCAGAATAAGGAGTGACATCACCCGTGATTTCTTCGATCGGGAACTGCATGAACGCATCGGTCCAATCACCCTTCTTCGCCTCGCCAAATAGCTTAGTCGCATTCTTGGGCGCGAAAAGAATCTCGGTGATCTGAGGGTCGAGATAAGTCAAATAGGCCGTCGGAACACCGATGTTGGGAACGGTGCTCATCGCAGCGTCCTGTGCAATCTGGGTGCTCGAAACCTTGTGGTAGTCCGTGATGATCTTCCCGGAACTGTCTCGGTGGTAGGGCATCACCTTAACTGCGTAAGGAGAGTAGATACCCAGCTCCTTCAAACGTTGAATGTCTTTATCCATTTTCAAAAAGCTCCATTAGGGGAGTGTCACAAGAGCGGCACCGATGGTTGCCGTGCCCTCCGAGACATTCGTGATTGCATAAATCTTCTTGGTCGTGCCGTCCATGACAATGTCACCGACTGCATATGGGATCGTGGCGTTATTCGGCGTCAGTGCGTCAGCTGCAATTCCAGTCTGGCTATCAGTCAAAGCAGTAGCCGAGACGCGGAAGCACGACCCATTCTTGCCGTCCACTCCAGGGGCACCATCTTGTCCGGTGTCCCCCTTACCACCTTTCAAATTCTTGAAAGCAAAAGAGAGCGTACGAGCCTGAGAGGTGCCCCCAAGTTGAACAGTTACTTCTGGAGTGCCGATATTGGCATCAATCGTAGCTTCGGCACTGTCGATCGTGGCTGCCGCCCCAGGAGCCCCAGGCTCACCGGGATCACCGTCATCACCTTTCGGCCCCTGAGCACCGGCCGGAATGCCAAACGTCCATTTCGAGCCGTCCCAAGTAGCAGTTGGTTGCTCTCCTGACTCAAGAGCCGTAGCTTCGGCAGTTGCGGCTTCCAGAGCCTGAACACCAGCAATGGCGTTTGCCACCCCATTGTCAGTGTTGTTGAGCTTGTCCGCAGTCAACACATCGCCACTTTTCCAGTTGTTTTTCGTGAAATCAGCTGTGGCCATAGTTATGCAACCTCAGATTCATCGACCTTTGCCGTGTCAACCGTTGCCATCCTTCCAGAGGCAGCAGAAGCAACAGAAATGCCTCGATTCGAAATAATGATGATGTCGCCGGCATTCTTTGCCTCGGTCATCACAACCCAACCCGTGTCGTTGGCGGAACCGGCCGTGCCGTAGGTCACTGCACCGTCAGTCGGATTACAGAGAACGGACTGGCCAACAGTGGCCGCACCGGTTGCGGCAACGTAGTAGTCGCCTCGAATAGCAATGGTTACTTCGTGACCCTTGCGATAGGTCAGCGTGCCATCGGGATTGTCCTCGGTCGGATAGAACGATCCGGTGAACGTGCGTTCCACAAGACCGATCACGGAGCCGGTTCCCTTGACGGAAGCCAGCGGATACACAACACCTTCACCATCGTCGGAATTTGTACCGGCAAAGGCAAAGGAACCTGCTGCCACAGTGCCGTCGGAGATGTAGTTAAACGGCGTGTAGACGGCCGTATGAACGTTGACCTCTTGACCAGGCAAGCCCTTGGCAGGATAGAGACTTACAGTCTTCTGCATGAGTTTCCTCTCTTCTCAAAAAAATCAAATTCGAACTTGGATGTCGCGCAGCAGATCGCTTTCGACGTCATCCAGAGCGCTGTCTTCAGCAACGCCAGTCTTCTTGCCAGCCGTTCGCTTGCCAGACACAAAAGCCTGCCAAGCCACCTGAGCCTGCTCAGGCTTGATTCCATCAACCGACATGCCGGCCTGCTTGAGTGCGTAGAGATAAACCGAACCGGCAGAGTCGAATGCGGTCAGGCGAACCTTTCCGATGACTTCCTTGCACTCATCCATTGCCTCAAGCTTCTTTTCGAAAGCCTTGATCGCCGCATCCTGCGCCGGAATTCCCTTGTCATCAGTCTTCGGCTCTTCACCGCCGGCGCCCTGATCATCGCCATCAGGCTTGTTGTCGGCTTCGCCGTATTCGAGACCTGCGGCAAATGCCTTCTTGAAGTCATCAGACTCGTTGTCAAAGCCGCAGCGCTTAAGAGCATCAAGGGCGGCTTCGCTGAGTTCAGATCCGCTTTCTCCTTCGCCTTCACCGCTGTCTTCTTCTCCCTCGGTAGCGCCGGCACCATCGATGTCGTCATCGTCCTTGGCACCATCGTCAGGCTTTTCACCTTCTCCGGTGGAAGCTGCCGGTGCGGCATCGTCGTCACTCTTGCCGGATGCAATTTCTTCAAGGATTCCCTTGAGTGTCTGCATATCCTCTTCGGAGGCGTTCAGTTTGGAAAAAGCGGCTAAGACCTTCTGAATCTTTCCGCCCTCACCATCTTCATCAGCTCCTTCGCCTTCACCACCGACATCGGTCAGCTGGCCATCGGGGCCTTTTTTATGCAACGCGCGAAGCAAATCAGAGAGCTCGCGCACCAGTTCAGCGATCTTCACTTCGGCACTTTCAACGCCGGGATCGCCGTCTTTTGAGACCGGGTTCACAGTCTTCTTTTCACCATTCATGTCTTTTACCTTCGTTTGCAAAGCATGATCACTGACGCAGCAGGACGATCCCGCTCGTCCCTCTTCAACCAATGCGAGATGCTGTCCGCGAATGTCTCGCATCGTGAAGTCGTAGTTCTGACCATTAAAAACGCCCGTGCTTTTGAAGTCCGGGCGGTAGTGATAGGCCAGAGAAAGTTGTTTCATGCTGCCGTCTCGTATGCGACGGCAGGCATCTTCGTTTTGAATGTGGAGCGAGTTCGAAAGGTAGGTTCCATCGAATTTTGCAAGGTCTCCAGTAGAACCGACTCGTGTATCCATCGCTGGGTCGTCCGGATAGTCCAGATGGTGGTTCAGCTGAATCGGAATGCCGATCACGCTCTTGATCGTGGCATCCGAGCCAAGCTCTTCCGCAGGCCTGTACCCGTAGTAGATTTTTTCGGGGTCAAGCTTCAGCGCTTCCCACCCGGGAATTTCCTTGCCCATATAGGGTGCTACCTGAACTCGCGTCAGATTTGAGCGATCAACATGCAGGCGACCATCATCGTCGTGCCACCTGAAGCTAATCGCCTTGTCAAATGCCAGATCAGTCATTTCGTTTGATTCCTAATGCATCCATTGGGATCACAGGGCGGTATGTGCATCTGCAGAAAGGCTCCACACTTGGGAACGTGTAGCGTCCTGCCTCCGAGTCGAACAACCCACGGTTCAGATCGAATCTCTTGCCGTGCATGGCCTTGTGCGTCTCGCGTGAGGTGTACTGCCCTGGGACATGAATCCAAATCCCCTGCGTAACTCCAAGCTCGGCATCGTTTGCCCGAGCAATTCCTTGCGTGATCTTGTTTGTCTGGTCGATTGCGACGTTGCGTGCTCGATCAGCACTAAAACCATCCGTCACGCTCAGGAAGTGCCTGATTTCTGAAACGCTTTGACCTTTCTGCAACCCCTCTGTGATCAGGTTCTGCAGGCGCTCAACGTCACGCACCGCCATTCGCGTGATCAACTCGGTCGACCACTTGATCAACTCAGGCAAGGCCTGAGCTGCGCTTTGACTGATGTGTTGCCTCAGAACGGGCACAGTCCACTTCTCTTTGAAAATGTCGGGCGAGAGGCCCGCAGCGACGTAGGCCGAACGCTGGCTGGCTGTTACGTCGGCGGCAATCGTGCGGGCCACCCATACAGCCAATTTGCGCGCGGCGGTCATTGCTTTCGAAGTCCAACTGGCAATGTTCCTGTCAACGTAACCTTCAATGTCAGCCCGAAAAGCCGCATTGTCTCGACGCCAAGCAGCAAGCACCGCAGAGCTAATCTCTTTAAGACGCTGCTTGTCTCGGATGGTTTTCGGATCAGACAGGCTCCAGTCCTGTGCCAAAGAGTTTTGGCTTGCCAAATGCAGGAAGATGTCATCAATCACCATCTTGTCGAACTGTTTGCACAGTCTCACAAGACGTTTTTGAAGCTTTGACCGTATCCCGGCGTTGGGCTCCGTCGCCCGAGCCACCTTTGGTTTACGGCTTGTCTTCGTCATCGAAGATGCTCTCCTGCTTCTTCATTGCCGGTTGATTTTCGGACTCCCCAAAAATCGAACCCTTGTACTGGTCGAACAGTTCTCGGCTTCCATCGTCAGAGAACAGGTCTCCCTCTTCGGGTTCCGGCAATTCCTCGCTCAAAAATCCCAGACGGGAGTTCTCGTCCATACGGACGGCCTGACGGAGTTCTTCAGCGCTGATTACATTGCGATCCTTCAGGGTACTCAACGCGGTCACGCGAGCATTAAAGTTCATTGCCTGAGCACTTTCGTTGTCGAGATTGAGCTCATTGAACTCAAAGCTAATTGATGGATCGACCTCATCAAAAAGCTGCATCTGGATCACTTCGAGGCACTTCTGAATGGCAGGTCGATAAAGCTCCTGCTGACTTCGGACGTGGTCGTTGTAATTGCGGATGTCGCTTTCACCTGTTGCATTGAAGCCGCTCGGGCTGATGCCAAAGAGCTTCACTGCAGGCGTGCGGTTGATGGCCGCAATCATTTCCTGAGCTTGACGAACAATGTCTTGCACACCGCTCACGGTCGTCTGGACGTTGTCGACCTGGTCCGACTCTTTGTCCGCCACAAACACACTGTCGTTGTTTCGGTAGTGCTGAAGCACCTCCATGATGGCATCAAGTTCCTGAACGCCACCGTAGGAACCCATGCGGGACTGCATGTCGGTGTAGTAGATGAGAAGCGATAGCTTCTTGATCAGCTCCTGCGCCGACACTCGGCATTCGTTCCAGTGATTGACGTAGTCCCAAAGGATTTGTGCCTGCGGAATGCCTAGGAAGTTGTATGCCGGCTTCAGCAAGGTAGGAGGCTCGTTTGCGTAGAGCGTGATGAGTCGAGAGGCATGAACCTGATGCCCAAGAACCATCCAGCTGCCCGGCTTCATGTAGTCGCTTCTAAGCGGCTCATATGAGTTGTACGGTCCGGGCGATACATTGATCGGGTCGACGACCACAAAGCTGACCTTGCCAGCCTCGCCTAACTCCCCTGATTCGCCATTGACGATCAACGGGAGAGTGAGATCAACATCCGGTTCGTCTTTTGGTTCGGTGCGAATGAAGATGAACGCTCCGCCCATGAAGCCGACCTTGCAAATGGCGTCGTTGAAAAGCGCCTGCAGTCGGTACTGCGTCTCCTGAGCTTCCTGAAGCTTCGCGATCTTTTCAGGAGGTGTGTCATCGCCTCCCGTTACCTTGATCCACTCTCGCGTGATGTCATCAGCCACGGTCTTGATGCAGTTGCGGATCATGCCGTTCTGGGCAATCTGCTGCAACGCACCGTAGCCAACAAAAGCCGTAACAGGAAACTGACCCATCTCAATGGCGTGCTGCGTGAGCGAGCCAACGACGGAGTCCATGCCAATGGTTTTGGAAAACTCCTTGTCTAGCTTCTTTCGATACTCTTCCGTGACGCCAAGCGTGGCCGGCAGACTGTAGTTCGATTCCTTGAATGCCTCAGAGGAAACCGTCTTAGTCTTTTCCTTTTGCTTGAGAATAGCCAGAAGTTCCGTGAGGTTGTTGAGCTTGCGACTCGCCTTACGGACTTCGGACATTGGCTCTGCAGTCGGCGCGGCCTTCTTTAGCTTTTTGGACTTCTTGCTCATGGTGTTTTGTTACCTAAGGCGTGTTCTGATGGCCGCCCGGTTCGAAGCGCTCACCGTCCAGCCCTTGTTCAAGTGCAGGTCACTCAAAGCCTGCGTCATCGCGTCAACTTGGTCATCGTGAGCACCGGCAGGGAATGCCAAAAGCTCCGGAAGGAACGTGTTCTTGACCCATGGATTCAAATCGGGCGGAGGCAAAAAGACGTTGTGCGCCTCCCACAAAGTCGTGACGCTCGAGGCACGAGCCTCCTTCGACTCCTTCGGAGTGATCGGTATGATCCCTGCAACCTTGTTTTTGAGTTCGCTGATGATGGCGGGGCCGTTCGCCTTGTCTTCGACAAGCTTTCGATGCGCCTTCGGCCACTTCTCAGCCAAAGACTGAAAGGCCGCTCTGGTTTGCACGAAGTCCCATCGGTCACGTACTTGGTCAAGCAAGTAGAAATTGGCACCTTCTCTCGCCCAAACCTGGCCAACAACATAGTCCGAAGAATCGGACTTCTTGAAGGTCATGTCCCACGAAATGACAATCTTTTCAAACGATTTCGGCAGGCTCTCTGCCGTCCAGTGCTGAATCCAATCCAGCTTGAAGAGGCCACCACCGCGCGGCACCGGACGCTGTTGCAGCTGACCGGCACAAGCGTAGGAACCCATCGTGCGCTCCATCTCGCGCACCTGCTGCTCTCCAAAGCGTTCGGGAAAGAGCAGCTCACCGTCCCTTGTTCGAGGATCGCGGAAACCGATGGATGTCACACATCGCCGGTTGCTCTCAAAGCGCATGGGAAGCATCAAATGCTCGTAGCCCAGGTCATTCGCAAGGATGATGCCGCTCGTGTCCCTCTCATGCAGTCTCTGCATGATCACGATGATCGCCGAGTCATTGTTGTTCACACGGCTCGGGACCGCTTCAAGGAATGTGTCCTCAGCCGCCTGCAAAGCCGCTTCTGAAAACGCATCATCAACAGACAGAGGGTCATCGATGATCACACGGTCACCACGCGAACCGGTCAAAGACGTGAAGCTCATGGACTCACGAAAGCCGGTCTCCGTGTTTTCGAACTTGCTCTTGGCGTTCTGATCGCCCGTTAGCTTGACCGGCCATCGCTCCTGAAACCAGTCCGACTGGATCAGTCGTCGGCACTTCATGTTGTCTCGGATAGCCAGAGTCTCTTTGTGAGCCGTTGTCAGGAATCGAAGGTCTGAACGAGCTCCTGGCCCCCATTCCCATGCCGGAAATAGAACTCCCGTTGTAAGAGACTTCATGCAACCGGGCGGGACATTCATCAGCAGTCGCTTGATACGTCCATCGTGGACAGCCTGCAAATGCTCGCAGATGGCATCCAGGCACCAACCCCACTTGAGTTCTGCTGCAGGCTCCAGCACATGCCAGGCCATCTTGCAGAACTCCGCAAAACTGCGCTTCGCAATCTCGCGGTCAAGTTCAATGAGTGTCGGAATTCTTTGTGTTGCCATAGAGCAATTCGCGGGCTTGCTTCAAAGCGTCAAGCGTTGCACCGGAAAGGTCCACTTCTTCCTTGACCTTCACTGCACCGCCGTCGTGGCCCGTCAAGGCAACCTTCTTGCGGTCGCCATAGTTTCGGTCGTCTCGGAATGCAGCTTCTCTCGCAAGCTCTTGCATGGCGACCTTGGCGCCTTCGACAACCCCCTTCGGGATGTCTATGCCGGACTCTGCTGCGAGCTTTACCTGTTTCATGAGCCAGTCGTTGACCTTCATGCGCTCAAGATTGAACAGCTCTGCGCTGGCTTCGCGCGCGCGCACGGAGCGCGAGAGAAACTCCGGGTGTCTGTCTTTCCAAGCTCTGATCGTCGAAGCATCGGGCATTCCCTTCTTCTTTGCGATCTCACGTTCAGACAGACCTGAATCGATCATCTCAATGATCTTGTCGGCCGTTAGCTTGCTGTATTTCGTTGGGCGCCCCACCTTTTTGGGCGCCTTGGCAGATTTTGTGGCTGTCATGGTTTTCCTCAAAAAGAGTAGGGAACAAAAAAACCGCCCGAAGGCGGCTTATGCAATTTGGAGCGGGTAGCGAGACTCGAACTCGCATCATCAGCTTGGAAGGCTGAGGTAATTCCCTTATACGATACCTGCGAAAAACCCCGCCGGGACAACGTCCTGACGGGGTTCTGAATATTGACTTACATTTTCTCCAGGCATGACTCGGGAGCCCCATCGGCTCCCTCCTCAGCATTACCTGGTGATCAAATTGTGTTAGGACAATACTAACACCAATTTTTTGTGTGTCAAGAATATTTTTGGATTTTTAATCAGAGGCCGAGAGTCGTTTGCTCGCGTGTTGCTCAAGCCTGTTGAAGAGCATGTACTTAGCGAGCTCCAACAGCTGATCGTAATCCTTTACTCCAATATGAAGCTGCTTGCAGGCAATGCGCTTGAGCATGTTTGGGTAGCAGTAATGTGCCACCACAACCCACTTTGCACAATGGTAACGATGCGGGCTTTCCGGCAACGACTGCCATGCACGATTGACCTTAACTGCATCAATCGGATCGAGAGGTGGAATTACCTCCTTGGGCTCCTCGTACTTCATGTCTTGCGGGTCTTTTTTGCCGTATTTCTGCATCATGCGCCACAAGAAGCTTGACCCCGAGAGTTTTCGATCGGCAGCCCATCGCCCCCAGTTGTGGAGGCGTTCATTGAGAATATCTTCATCACTTTTCGACAGCATCGGTGTCACCTCAAAACTGATGCACATCCCAGCCACCGCCGGATTTCTTTGCTCGTGGGAAAACAACTTTCACAGGGAATGGGTAGTGCGTGGCGGCACTTTTTGTTTTGACCTTCGCGTCATCGGCAAAGATTCTTGGCGATCCCTTGACCTCGTGGAGCTCCAGCGTTCCATCCGGCATAAGAACGAGAAAATCCGGCGTATACCAGCAGGCATCTTCTGCGATCTTTAGCTTCAACGATTCAAACCAGTAACTCATGACACGGCCAGCGTGTTTCTCATTCTCAAGCCAGGCGGCATAGGCTTTTTCGGTCTTATTCATCTGACCGGGCTTGAGCCTGCCCTTCGCGTATAGCCGGGCTTTGGCGATGGCAGCCGCGTAGCCTTCAGCGAACATTTGCTTCTGCCTCCTTCTTTCGGCGCTCCTCATCCAGACGTCGTTTGCGCTCGTTCATTCCAAAAACAAACGCCTGCGTGAAGACGCTGACTTCTTCACCAGAACGCATCGTCTCTGTGTATTGCTTGCAACGCTCGCCGTTCAGCCCGGCGCGATATCCCTGGCGCTTTACCTCTTCGAGTCTGTCGTGTCTGGTCATACATTTCCTCTTTGGCTTACTCTTTCTTCAAAGATGCGTTTGCGGATTGCTTCCGACCGCTCTTTTTGGAGTCTCTTGGCCTCTTCGCTCATGTGGTTCATGAACCATGCACGTCTAGCACTGTCAACAAACTTTTCTTCCGTTTGCCAACCTACGCGGTGCTGCTCGTCTGCGTGCATCAAGACTTTGCATTCGCAACCGCCGAAACGACCGGAGGCTTGCGCCTCATAAACACAAGTCGAAACCATCGACTCATACGAATGGATGAAGACTCGATCCACGATGATGTCGTGCCCATCGATACAAACGAGCATCCTCTGGTATTTCACGAGCCATGCATGATCCTGAACAACGACGTCATCAAGGCTGTCGTAAGTCTTTCTCTCCAACTCCATCATTTCGTCTCCTCAAATTCGTCCTCTCCCTTTTGGATGGCCGCAGCAAGGCGCTGGATTCCCTGCCGATGAAGCTCGTTAACCTTGTCGTTGATGAACGGAACAACGAACTGTCGGCGTAGGAAAACGAGCGCTTGCGAAGGCGTCATCGCTTCGGTCATGGTCTGGGTCTCTTCGGCCTCCATCGATTCCAATTCCGATGCCCTCTCCCGGAGCGCTTCAAGGGAATACTTCTTGGCTTCAGCTTCGAGAGTTCGCTGCTCCATTTCGTCCGCAAAGAGCGGATACCTTTGCTCAACGGTTTTTCGAAGCTTCTTGCGGCGCATCGCCAACAGCGATTCAGGCGAAACCTTGCGGCGCTTCATTGCGCCCGGACGCCAGCCAAAGCAGTAACCATGGGTCGCAAGCTTGGATTCGGCATAGACACGCTTCAGCGTCTCAAGACCTTTGAAGTCTTGTGCATCGCAAGAGCACAGCACCTCCGGCAGTCCTTCAGGCAGCACCTCGTGCATCGCGTCAGCCCTCTGCTTCCACCAGCAAATGACGTAGTAGCCAGAGTTCATACCGATACGTCACCATCCAAAAATCCGCCGAATTAGATTTGCTTGCGTTTGCCCCTTGGTAAGGTCATCAACAGAGTTTTCGAGGAACCCGCGGTCAAAAAGAACAACGTGCCCGCAGTGACCACATCTGATCTCGATTCGATCGCATTCCTTGTCAGAAACATTCATCTGCCATTCGTTGGCTTTGCAGACAGAGCAGCCAAAACCGCCTGTACGACGATTCAAAAACGCAGCTACTTTTTCAGGAGTCAATTCACTCATGTCCAAACCTCATCAATCATCAAAGCTTTGGTAAAAAGACCAAGTCAATGCACATACAGCTAGAAACAAGACAACGCCCCCAACTGCCGCGGGCTTGATGTCTGGTGGTAACGATTCAATGAAACCCACCGTGGAGATGCCAATCGTCAGCGTGCCAACCGCACACGCAAACGCCTTTAAAAACCGCTTGATGCTCACTTAAATGTCTCCGTAATCCCAGAGATCGGGCTGAAAAAGCTTCGAAAACTCGTCAAAAGCATCCTGCGAACTGGCAAAAACTTTGTCCTCGAAATCACCCCAGACTGCTGCGTGATCAGACAATCGGATGGCACAGAACTCATTGATCCACTCGTAGTAGTCCTCATGAACCTCTGCATGAAAGATCCATCCGTGCTCCTTTGCCTTCTTGAACACGGAAGGCCGAAGCGTGTAGGCCATCCAATCGTCAGGATCAACGTATGTGTCTTTTGTCAGCTCTTGCGCCTTTTGTGGCGTCATTTCAAAACACTTGATCATTTATCCTCCTTCCTGAGATCGACTTTCAGCACCACGACCTGAACGTTTCCTTTGTAGTAGATGACGATTACTTGTCCTTCTTGTTCCGTTCCCATGTTTCCTCCCTTCAGAACTCCGTGAGAAGATTGCGTGTGCGCCAACACATCAACCAACCCACGGAGCTCAAAGTGGATTTTTGGAATACTTTTTTCTCTTGCATCACTGCCGTTTCCACGCTATTTCTGGCCGTCTTTGGATTTATCGCCTGGAGATCATCAGGCCAAATGCGACTGGATCAGCTAGGTCCTAAGTTCCTTGTATCTGCTTACCTATGCCGTCCCACAGGTTCTGAGTACGACTTTTGTTTGGGGACCATCACCGCCATACCAGGCGATATCCCCTTTCGCATTCGAAAAATACGCATAGCCGGCTCGTGCATAAGCCGGGATGTCAGGTTCTCCGACGTCAATATCCCAGCGCCCAGTCCTGCGTTCCCCGAGACGGAACAGGATTGGCTCAAGGATGTGGATGTAGATGTCATAGTTCACACGATCCCTGAGATGACGGTCTACCCTATCGATGAGGACGGAAAAGTAATGTCTAGCCAGTTGCGCAATGCCCAGTTTCGTTTTCATTTGCGCCCCTCCAAAGGGGTCGAAGTTTTAACTTTTCGAATTTCGCCCAGTATTTGGGACATCATTTCCATGAGAGCCTTGCCTGTAGTCCGTACAGTCAGGATCAAGAATCCAAGGGCTAACGAGAGCATCAGAATCGAAAAAGCGTGAAGTAGATTCATGCCGCCACCCCAAAAACATCAGCGGTCAGAGGCTTGCGACGGGACTCGCCGGAAAACTGCTGCGGGACGCACTTGCCCTTGATACGATCAACGAGTCGGTCCCCGATTATCGGTGCCAGATTCTTGGGCTTGAGGTTGGACAAAAAGATCGTGGGACGGTTCTCAGACAATCGGGCATCGATCACCTCGAAGAGCAGTGTCTGTTCATTGATCGACCCAGATTGCACGCCAAGCTCGTCGAGTACCAAAAGGTCCAGATCGACGTAGCGGCGAATAGCGGCGTAAGAACTCGTCTCGCCGTCTGGGCGCCACTGCGCACGGATATAGCCGATCATGTCCGGCACACGGGTGTAGAGACCGGTCACCTGTGGCAACAAAGCCTTAAGGATAGAAATGGCCAAGTGCGATTTACCGGTGCCGGGGTTGCCGTAGAAAAACAATCCGTAGCCGCCTTCGCAAGCCTTTGACCAACCCTTTACGAAACGCTTTGCAAGTGCAAGCGCATCTTTGAGCTCAGGCGTGTCGGCAATGAAGGTCTCAAAGGACTTGTCCTTGAAGTCCGCAGGAATGCACGCGCGACCGAGAGCAGTCTCCAGACGCTTGCGTTCCTTTTCGGCCTCAAGTTTGGCCTTTGCCGCGGCTTTCGCTTTGGCTTCCGCCTCGTCCTTCAAGCGCTGGCAAACAGGGCAAATGCCGTCCGAAACCTTCTTGCCGGAAGCAAAAACCACACGCGCCACATAAGGGCCATGCTCAAGGCAGCACCGATTTTCGTTGCGCCACGTGACTCCGCCAACGACAATATCCTCAAGCGATTGAAATCCATTCATCGTCAAACTCCCCAGTCAGTCGTTCCGTCAGGCTTCTTGGCATCGGCGTAATAGGCCGCATCGAAGCGCTGGCGTGGGTTAAGGTGGGCGGGTAAGGGTGAGGTGCCCCTTGACCCGTTGCGCTCAATGGCGGCATGTTCTCGGTTGTCGTAGCGTCCTCCGAGGACAAACTCGAACTTCTCGCGCTGCATGAGCCATGGAAAATCCGCTTTGAAACCGTTGACGAGTCCCTTGAGGTAGTCGCTGTGTGCAACGCGATCAAAAAGGGTTCCGAAAGCCTCAAGCGTTTCTTCCTCCGTCTTTGCGCCGGTGTATTCCTGCATTTCGTGCCAGCGCTTGCGGATGTCATCCTTGCGCTTGTCGGTAAGCCTGGCGGCGGCAAGAGCAGGCGTGCACTTGGCGTTGTAGAGGTCCACAACCTTCTGGTACGGAACGGGCGGGTTGCGCTTGGCGGACTTTGGGGCCGGCGCATCGGCAGGGTCACTTTCCCCAATTTGCGGTGTTTCCGATGCGATTTCAGGGTGCGCATCGGCAGGATTCGGGGCCACCTTGGGCGCAGGGTGGTGTTCCAAGCCGGACAATGGTTTCGACTCGGTTTGACCATTTTTGGGCGCAGGGGTTCGGCCCACCGTTGCCGCGGCTACACCCCTTGCACTGACAGAGGTTTCAGCGGGATGTGCGTCGTTTTTTTCCGCCAAGTTGTGCCGCGGCTCTTCGATGGAGTCAAAAAGGTTCGTCTGGTTTTCTTCGGCCGGCTCGCTCTCGCTCGCGTTCGCGTTAGCGGACGAGAGAGTTTCGGTAGAAACTCTCGAAGATATATCTTGTTCCTGTTCCTGATCCTGATCCTGTTCCTGGCTTCGGAGGGCCTCCCAAGGGGCTTCGAAGGGGCTTGCAAGGGGCTTGCTTTCAGACAGCATTTTTTCGACTTCTTTTTCGTCGAAGCCGAGAGAAAAATCTTCGTTGTATCGCGCTATAAACCGCGCCCGCATTGGGTTTGGCAGATTTTCGACGATCTTGCGAAGGCCCTTTGCGCGGTTGTCAGACGCCTTCAATTTGGGCGCAATTTGCCAACGAGCCATCTCTATTACAAAGACGTACTCGCTCTCAAAGTCGTAGTAACAGAATCCGAGCGCTTGGAGGGCCAAAAGTGCCCGTTTTACCCCTTCCAAGGCCCTTTGATGCCCCTCCAAAGGGGGTTCGTACCCCTTGGAAGCCCCTTGGAAGCCCCTTGCAAGGGGATCGGAAGCCCCTTCGAAGCCCCTTTGAAGGCTCTTACAAGCCCCTTCGGAGGGGCTTGGAAGCCCCTTGGAAGGGTCTTCGGAGCCCCTTATAAGCCCCTTCGGAGTCCCTTCATAGCCCCTTTCTAGACCCTTCAGAGGGGATTCCAGAGGCTCGCAAGGCGCTCCTACATCGTTGAGGATTGTTGCCACCGGGCAATAAAAAACGCCCGTCATCTCCGCCATGGGAGCGGTGAGAAGATACATGGCGATGCGCTGCGCGTCAGGCAGTTTTCTAAGTTTACGCCCTGTCTCGCCTATCCAGAAGCGAGGACTGACAATTCCATAGTCACGCATAAAAATCCTATGCCGTTTCTAGTGCCGTTTGGCCAACCACTTACTAAACCCTTTTGGGCAGGCCTTCCCATGCCTTCAGTTTCGGGTAGCGCAACATCAAGTAAGGGACGCGTGCCAGAGGAACGCCGAACTTCTTCCATTTCGCCATTGCTGGAGCGCTGACGCCGAAGTGCCGCGCCATCGCAGCCAGCGACGGGAAGCTTTGAGATAGCTCCACAAAAGCTTTCTTGCGATAGTCGTTCACTGGAAAAATCTCCTAGGTAAATAATTTCCACAGAAAAACTGACGTAGGTTAATATACACGACAACCCAACAAAAATCACGCGGGGCTAACCTCGGTTAATAATTGACAGCGAGGAAGTCACCATGACTACGTGGAATGATCGTTTAAAGATCGCAATGAAAAAGAGAGGGCTGATAGCAGCTGACATCACAAGAAAAGTCGGATTAAGCGGAGCAGCCGTCAAAAAATGGATAGATGGAGTAACACTCCAACCCAAATACGATGATGTGATTCGTGTTGCGGGTTACCTACAGGTTCGTCCCGAGTGGCTCATGCAGGGGCAGGGCGAAATGGAGCTTGCAAGCTCGAGCTGTGTCGAACTTGAACTCCTAGATATGAAAGCTTCTTGCGGGCCCGGAAATCTCAATTTTGAGGACTATCCCGCCATAAAAAAAATTCTGGTTACATCAGAATGGTTCCGCCGCAACTTTGCCTTCTACAACTCAAAAACAATCAAAATGGTTATGGCCGACGGAGATTCAATGTCGCCAGAAATTGAGGATGGTGATGTGGTCTTTGTTGACATCTCCGACAATATCAACTTTAGAGACGGCATATACCTGCTGCTTGTTGATGGCGAGGTTTTTATCAAAAGAATCCAACGCATGGTTGGCAGAAAAATTGCTCTTGTTAGCACCAATAAAGCGTACCGCGACATCGAACTCAGTACAGACGGGCAGATCGAGATCAAGGTTCTTGGCCGTGTTGTTAAGAACATGAAATTGCAAGACCTCTAGTCGCCTACAACACTAATTTTCGTTAACACAAAGCCGCCCAACCAGCGGCTTTTTTTGTCGTCTGCAAATTTACCCAAGTGGCTTTTTCTATTACCTGTGTTGACTTTTATGTTTACCTAGGTTAAAGTGAGACTCACGAAACCTAAGTGATGTCTTTTGACTCCTTAAGTTAACAAAAAAAAGGAACCCCACAAATGACAGCCAAAACCCTCAACCTCAAATCGCTCACAGAAGAGCAGCAGGACGCCTTTATCGAAGGGTGGAAAAAAGCCGGAGGTTACACAGGCGACCTCGAAACTCCTAACCCCTATCCGTGGTGCTGCCCATGGGACTACACGGACTCGATCGAAGTCGAAGGCGAAACGCCTGAAGAATGGGGCGCCGACTACTGGAAACAGTGCGAGGCCGAGATCGAAGCCACCCTGGCTACCGAAGCTTCTTTGGCCGATTAAGGAGAGCGAGATGTCAGACCTGAACCTAACGACGCGCGACGTTGCTGCTCTTCTGGCCAAGCGTTGCATGGCAGTGGTCGAAGCCAAAGCTCTGGGCCCGCAGAAGTGCCTTCGCTTGATCGCCGATGTGCAGCAGTTCTCTGCCGCTCTGGTCGAGCTTCTCAACCAGGAAGTCGACCAGGTTCAGGCAAAGGAGGAAAAGAAATGCTGAATCGCTTCTGGAACTGGCTCAACGCCGACGTCGAAGGAGACTCCCGCCTGGGTCTCATTGTGGCGACGCTGACGATCATCGGGTGCGGTCTGTTTCTGGCCTTCCTGCCGATGCTTCCGCCTCTGTTCTGACTCAAAAAGAAGGCAAGGCCTTCTGTCTGCTGCTCGGAAATCTTCCACTCGGTGTGTGTACGACACGGGGTCTCCGCTCCAGGCAGCAGACAAAAGGCTTTGAAAAGAGCTCTTCTGACTGACGCTGCACCTTTCATCAAGCAAACGCAATGTGCCGCTTCATCAGCGACTGCGGCGTCAGTCAAAAGGGCTTGCGAATCCTTCTTTCTGCTACCGACGTTTTTCTTCTTTAGCAATGAAATCGTATGCACACCCCCTCGCGGCGGTAGCAGAAAAAAGGGTTCGGTTCCGAAAGGAATCAAGCCCCTTCTAGTTCTTCCCTGTAGCCGCCGTGGGGCATAACGGCGGCCAGAGCGGACGGGTAATCCCCGGACGTACGCGCAGAGGCCCTGAGAGCCATAAGCCCGTGAAATAGAGTCCATTTGACTGCGGTGCTGCGCTGACTGACTGAAGCCTGAACCCGTGACACTTTTTCACGGCTTTTCAGGCTTCCCTGGACATCAGGCATGGCCGTTTGGTGCTTGCCTCTGGAATCCACAACACATCAAGCTCTGAGCGGCCATGCCTGATTTCCACAACTTCAAAGAAAAGGACACCCAATGACTCGTGACGAAATAGAGGCCGCCAAGGAAGAAGCACTCCAGGAGGTTGACAACATCTTCTGGAGCTTTGGTCTGAATCGAAACAACACCACGATCTACGAAGCCGCCAATGAGCTAAAGGAAGCCTCTGATCGACTTTTCGATCTTGACAGTCAGCTCGGAGAGCTCGAAGAAGAAGAGCCGGAGACGGTGGAAGACAGCAATGAGTGACTGCTTTGAAGGCCTGAGGATGGAACACATTCGCCTGACCTACAAATTGGTGAACGCGTTTATCAAAAACTTACCGGAGGATGCCGCAACAGACGCCTTAAAAAAGGCAGTGTTGAAAGGCGATCTATCGGTAGAAGAGATGGTCAAGATCTCTGCCATTTCGGACGTACTTAGACTCGCAGATGAGGAAGATGAGAATCCTTTCCGAATCCTTCAGTAACTTCTTTACGAGGTCGCCGGTCTCGGTCACTCTGCTTGTTCTTTCCTGGGGTGGACGATTCCGGCGGCCTCACCTCTTTTCTCTCCCGCGCGCCAGGTGGTTTGATCAGCGTAGGGTTCAGGCGAGTGCGGGAGAGAACCCTTCAAAGGCTTTACCTCTTGGCGTGATCAGTCGCGTCGGTTGGGGTTTGTTTTGGGCTGGCACTTCTGCCCGCGCCAAGAGGTAAGGCCTTAACTCGGAAAAAACCACGGCGGCCCGCTCTGGGCAACCTTGATAATTTCCGCCATCGACCTCTCACGCTTAGCCTTCGTAGAGTTAGCCGCGGCAGTGCGCAAGCCAACGTCGACTCAGCGACCGAAGTGATGCGCAAACGGAGGGGTCTTCTTATACGCCCTCCCCCAGTACGACCGCTCAAGGATGGATACAGAGCGCAAGGAAAGGCCGGGCTTGTCACAGCGCGTTTGGCGCGCTTGTTCTGCTGTGCCCCTGCCTCCGAAAGGAGGTGGGGGCATTTCATTGGAAGATCGGAGACATCATGGAAACCGCAACACGCGACATCGCAATGGAAAAGTGGCACAAAGGACGCGAATGGATTGACAACGACCGCGCATTTCAATCAAAGCTCAAGACCGTTAAGTTCTTCGCCCTCTGCACGATCGGCTTCAGCTTCGGAGCCGCTCTCACGATTTGGGGCTTCTACCAGATTCTCATGTCGATTGACTGACGACAACAGAAACACATTTCGTTTTCAGCCGCACCCGTAAAAAGGTGCGGTTGATTTTTTCAGGAAACAACAAATGACACAGGAAAGAATCGACTGGCTGAAAGGTCGACAGAAAGGGATTGGCGGAAGCGATGTGGCCGCCATTTTCGGACTCTCACGCTACCGCACCCCGCTTGATGTTTACTTCTCCAAAACGGAGGAAGAAGTTGATGACTCGCAATCGCAAGCCGCCTACTGGGGGTCGCAGCTCGAAGACTTGGTTGCCAAGGAATTCCAGAAGCGCACCGGCATGAAGGTGCAGCGCGTCAACAAGCAGCTTGTAAACCCCAAGGAACCGTGGATGATGGCCAACATCGACCGCGCCGTCGTCAACCCCGAGATTTCCGGCAACGTGCGAGTGCTCGATGAGGCAAAACAGGCCGAAACTGGCCGAATGCTCACCACGGACGCCATCCTTGAGTGCAAGACGGCTTCGGCCTTCATTGCGGGTGCTTGGGGGGACACACAGGAATACGAAATCATCCGCGGTGAAATCGTCACTGAACACGTCATTCCCGAATACTACGAAACTCAGGTTCAGTGGTACATGGGCATCACCGGAGCAAAGGTTTGCTACGTGGCCGCGCTGCTCGGCGGACAAGATTTCCGCATTTATGCAGTGCCTAGAAACGACGAGCTGATCTCGGTTCTGCAAGACAAGTGCCGTGAATTCTGGACAACCTACGTCGTCCCGCGAGTGACGCCCGATCCGGTCACGATTGCAGATGCCTACAAGCTGTGGCCGCGCGACACCGACGGCATGGTTGAGGCATCACCCGACGATGCCGTGAACATCGGCGAAATACTGAACCTCGACGCTCAGATCAAAGAACTGACCGAGCAAAAAGAAGAGCTAAAGACCAAGCTGATCATCAGCCTGAAGGATGCTCAGGGGTTCCTGATCAACGGCAAGAAAGCCCTCTCTTACAAAGCGCAGAGCACCACCCGTATTGACTCAACCAGACTCAAGAAAGAGTCCCCCGAAACCTACCTCAAGTTCAGCAAAACAACCGAAAGTCGAACTTTCAGACTTGCTGCATAACAAACCACATACAATACTTAAAAGGTCACAACCATGAGCTCTACGACAACCCTTTTGAAAAAGGTCGCACCCGAAAAAGCGCGAGCAGCTGCAGTCGCCGAAACATCAAAACCGAATACTCTGGTCAGCCTTCTTCGTTCTCCAAAAGTTCAGGCACAGATGGCCATGGCTCTTCCCAAGAGTTTAACTGCGGACCGTTTGACCCGAATCATCATCACTGAATGCCGAAAAACACCGGAACTTCTGAACTGTTCCCAAGAAAGTTTCCTGGGTTCTGTTCTTCAGTGTGCACAGCTCGGTCTTGAACCTGGCAGCGCCTTGGGTCACTGCTACTTGCTCCCTTATGGGAAAAACTGCCAGTTGATCATTGGTTACCGTGGGATGATTGACCTCGCCCGCCGTTCTGGTCAGATCGCGTCCATCAACGCGTACTGCGTATATGAGGCAGATGAGTTCGAGTACGAGCTCGGCCTGCACCCTGACATCAAGCACAAGCCCTCACCTCTGGCCGATCGAGGTGCCATCACCTACGTCTACGCTGTGGCGGTCTTGATTGGCGGTGGAGTGCAGTTCGAAGTTATGAGCCGTGCAGAAATCGAAGCCGTTCGGAAGCAGTCCAAGGCCGGCAAAAATGGCCCTTGGGTCACGCATTGGTCAGAAATGGCCCGCAAGACGGTTGTCCGCAAACTCTTCAAGTATCTGCCCGTGAGCATTGAAGCCGTGCGAGCTGTGGAAATTGACGAACGTTCGGATCGAGGTGAAGCGCTCACAGAGACCGACTTCATTGATGCGGCATTCACCGACAAAGGCGTGGAGATTCAGCCAATCACACCTCCAGTCGAATCACGTCCGGCACAGCCCGCGCCCGCACAAGCGCCAAAAGCTCCAACGCCGGAACCGGCTCCAGAAATTCCTGACGACATCCCGCCGGAACTTGACGAATGGCGCAACGCCTACGATCAGGGACAGCACGTCTAACTCTCACATGGCCGCCTAAGCGCGGCCTTTTTCACCATGACTTTTGAAGAACTTTTGGAAAAGGTCAAAGCCTCTAAAAACCTGCATCGCGTGATCCAAGACAGCGGTGCGACATACATCCGTGAAAGCTTTGCATCAGACGAATACATCTTCGGATGGGTGGTCACGCATCCCGCAAAAGGCTTTGAAGGAAAAGCGCGCCAGATCGGCGTTTCAGTGGCGCCATTCGACAAGCCTGAAGAAGTACAAACCATCTTCGTATTGCCAAACGAGCTTTTTCAGTTTCGAGAAGCTCTGGCAATGAATGCAGATTTAAACAACAGATGGATGGTGTGAAACCATGAAAGACCTACTTTTTTTGCTCGGAACACTGGGCTTTGCCGCCTTCCTCGGGATGATGATGATGGGAATTGTCGGCTCAAGCTTCAAATTCTGGTTTGATCTTCTCTCTTAACGTGCCATATGCGAAACGAAATAAACATGAAAACGGTCTGCTCACTCGTTGGCGTAGAGGAAAACAAAAACTACCTCGACGTCAACAGAAGTGACGATCTCTATGAAGGGCAACAACTGGTCCGCCGCGAAGGTCCTACTGTCCGAGTTCTCGTTGCAGAAGATGGTTGCATCATGGATCTGAGCTTCGGCGAGGCTTACGTTTTGGGAACCAAAATTCTGAAAGCAGCGGAAGACGCCAAGAAAATCGAACGCTTGATCGCTCAGAAGGCCAAAGAACATCGGCTTGCAGACATTGCCCATCCCGTTTATGACCCAAACGAATGGAACCGATTCCCTGAAGTGGAACCTCCGGAAGACATCTTGATGCGAGTGGAGACCAAAACAGGCCAACGGATTTGCGCCTACTGGCACAAATATGCCGAAGGTGGCTGTTGGGTTTATGCCGGCGGCCCAATCATGCCCGAGGCTCTTTCGAAAACAGTGGAGCGATACAGACCCTGGGAGTGATCTTATGAGGAGGAGCTTCAAAAAGACCGTAAAGGTCACGTGGTTCGCCTACCCTCACAAATCGCCTCCGCAGAGCGGCTACTACCTGGTCACTCGTCCCCATCCCTTTAAGGACACTCAAGTCGAAGTTTTGCAATGGTCTTTGACGAGTAAATGCTTCTTTCACGGCATGAGTAGGAGAACCAATATTCTCGCGTGGGCAAAACTCCCTGAACCATTCACATCAGCCGCCTGAAAGGGCGGCTTTTTTTGATGGACCGAACAAATGAACGTACAGCAATTTATTGAGAAGCTTCATTCCGGCGACTTCGAATACTTCCGGCGAGAAACAACCGCGGATTTCGTTGTCAAAGACGAAACAGGGCAGGCGTGGATGATCGACTGCATCGACTTCGATGAGGAAGATATTGTTCCGGCCGCAATCTACGACATTCAAGCCTGTGGATGGGAGCCGTTCAAGGTGAGTCCCGTTTTCGGGATCGTTGGGTACAAAAGGCTGGAAGGATAAATCCATGGAAGAGAACTTTGTTTGGCACCCGGTCGGTACGCGACTGGCGACCGAGGAAGAGCACCGGGAGCGAGTAGCCCGGAACATGACAACACCCAGAGTGGTACCCGTAGGCGTCTGGCCTGAACCGGGCATGATCTACCTTGTGACCACAACCAATGGCGAGGTGGATATCGATGAGTTCGACATCGACGGAACCAAGGACTGGTTTTGGTACGACTGCGGCAACGTCACGGCTTGGATGCGATTCCCTCTGTTTTCTCCAGAAAACCACGATCCTTTCTGGCACCTCTGCGAAGAGTGCCACCCCACCGAAAATCGCAACTTCCTTGTATGCGGAAAGGACGGCAAATACGCGGTTTTGCCGTTCGATGTTGGCTTGAAGTCATTCCTAAACCAGAATGAATTTGTACAGCATCCAGTCGCATGGGCGGAGTTGCCGGAACCCTATAAAGACAAGGAACCATCATGAAATACAGACTAAAAGACGCCGAGCTTCATAAGAAACTCGATGAAATCAGCAATGGAGAATTTTCCGAACGCCTAAAGGGTTTTGAAAACGTTCCTGACGGATGGGTTACGGAACTGACGTTTAACCTCCTCAGAGAAGGATGCGTGGTTATGCCTCGCTTCTCAGTCCGCATCTCAAGGAGCGAGTTGGTAGAAACTTCAAACGAGACGGATTCATCCAATTCCGATAACTCGTTCCACCTTGATGAACTTGATCCGAGGCTCAAGAAGATTGCCGATCACTACGGCATGGCAAAGCAATCCGAAAAGGCCATTGAAGAAATGGCCGAGTTGATCGTTGCGATCAAAAACCTGTATAAGCACGAGGGCAACTGGGTCGCCCAAGTCAAAAACTTTGCCGAAGAGTTGGCAGACGTAAAGATCATGATCGATCAGCTCGTCTACCTGTACAAAGAAAGCTCTCTGGGAGCCTCCGATTTGAAGCCAGAAATCGAGTTCAAGATCGAGCGGCAACTGAAGCGCATCGCTAGCGAGGAATGACCAGTCTAGACCTAGGGCAAGTGATGAAATACGAACTCAAAAACAAATTGCTTCAAGAGCAACTCGACTCCCTTTCGGACGGAGATTTCAGCAAGCGACTCAACGAACAGACGCTTGGTGGTTGCTCACCTGACCTGGCCTTCAGCGTGAAATTTGGAAAACCAGTTGGCAACTACTGCCATCGGTTTTCTATCGCCTTCCAAGTCGATGAAATCCTGATCCACAAAGAGTACGACGCGAGCCGATGGAATTCATATCCGCAAGTGATACCACCAGAAGGCGTTCCTTTGAGACTCGAGATCTGGAGACAAAGAAACGGCCATCGAGAAGTGGCTCGCCTTTTTGCCTCATACAAGGGTTCGAGTTTTTACGAGGCAGAGGGACGTCAGATTTTTATCGGCAAAGAAGACGATGTGCAGTTCAAATCGTGGGAGTGAGCCATGCTATGGGGGATATCACCAAACGCTCCCGCAAAGGAGCAGATCAAATCTGAGTTTGAGGGAATCATCCGAGGACTGAATAGCGTCGGAGAGATTGACTACCTGACCTACTCAAAACTGTTCGACGAGATCATGCCCCTGTTCGATCAGATGCATGAACAGGGCAAAAAAGATGCCCTCAAAGACGCCTTCACGTGGCACAAGTTCCCGGACGAAATGCCACCGAGAAATGACGCCATGTATCTCGTCACACTGATACGCACCAACAATCAGATCATGGAATTGCAGACTGAGGTTCGAATTCGGATCTGGAGAGATAAATCTTGGATAGTTTCGACTGACACAAAAGTGGTGGCTTGGGCGGAAATCCCAAAGCCTGCGCTAATCGAAGCCCGCCTTCCGAACATTCGTTGATATGGATTGAGCCATGAAACTTTCTGAAATTCTCCAACGCCTCGAAGAACTCAAACAAGAAAACGGAGATATTGAACTTCAGCACATCAGTGATGTGATTAAAACAATACCGGCTGACTGGTTTGTAACTTTTCCACCAAAAGAACCCGGCAAGTACCTTGTAACAATGAGGGTAATTGGCGACTCCAGAAATCACCCGTTTGTTTGGATAACGGACTTTGACGGCCAAGAATTCAAAAATCCCTGCATACCCACAGCTACGGTAGAGGTACTTGCCTGGGCAGAGCTCCCAGAGCCATACCAACCAGAAGGAGGCAAAAAATGAAGATTTCAGAGTTGATTACGGAACTCGAAAATATCAAGGAAAAGCACGGAGACATCGAAGTCGAGTACACCAACAACGATGATGGCTACATCCTTTCAGGCTCCGAATCTGTCGATGAGGTGTACATCGAGACCGACGGAGTCACAGAGAAAAAGATAGTCGTCCTTTACTAACCACCTTAGGCCGCCGCCTGTGATGTGTGCAAAGCGTCGAGAGACTGCAACTGCGAAGGGTACTGCGCGGACGGTGGCCAACAAACAACCAACGCCCCTGAGAAATCGGAGGCTTTTTTATGGCTTACGTAGAACATCAAAGGACAGAACCCCCTGAATCGAAATGTGATCGAGTTAACGCTTTGAAAATCGGGGTCGCCATGTACCTCTCTGAAAAAGGTTACTTCCCTTTTTTTGAGGTTCAGCTAGATGCAAATCGGCACTTGAGAGCGGACATCTACGCGATCAACAACAAGTTTGAAGCCGTCATCGTTGAAGTGAAATCATCCTCTGAAGATTTCACTTCTGACGCCAAGTGGCGGAACTACCTTCCACACTGTTCAAAGTTCTACTTTGCCGCTGACCGATCAACAATCGCCTACATCCAAGCTAACTGCTCGGACGAAAACATCGGTTTTCTTTCGCTTACCAACTGGACGAATTTGACGCCATACAACATTGCCGAGATCAAGATCGCCAAGCGGCACACCTGGGGCATATTTGCCGATCCTAAATTCCTGCTTCGCCTTGTGAAATCCAACTGTCTGTTCCTGAAAGGCTTCTACAAAGGGATTCGCAAGGTCGACAAGACACTCGTTTCTGACAAGTACGACCAGACTCAGAAACTTACGATATCCCCACTGCTAGATAAATAAGAGAAAAATGGAAGTACAAATTTCACTCAACAAATACGAAGCCAAGAAGCTCCTAGATGCGCTTGATTGCTTCAGAGAAAACTGGGCTTTCAGCTATTGGGATGGATTAACGGCCAACACACTAACCAACAGAATCGTTGACGCATTCAAGGAAGAAGGCGTTGACCTTGAGGCTGATGACGAAGAGGATGACGAATGAGCTTAGATTCACCCCCCCCCGTTCTCGACCCTTGCTGCGGCAGCCGAAAGTTCTACTTCGACAAGTCTGCACCCTATGTGCTCTACGGAGATGTGCGGGATGAAAGTTACGTCCAGTGCGACGGGCGCATCCTAGAAGTGCATCCTGACGTGCAGATGGATGTGACCGACCTTCCTTTTGGAGACGAAAGCTTCGCGCTAGTCGTCTTCGACCCGCCTCATCTCAAGTACGCGGGAGAGCGCTCCTATATGCGCCAATCCTACGGGGTTCTTCCAGAAGGCGACCCGCTCGCCTTCCTGCAACGAGGGTTCCGCGAGTGTTGGCGCGTTCTGAGATCTGAAGGCACGCTGATCTTCAAATGGAACGACAACCAGGTGCCGCTTCATGTCGTGCTGTCCGTGTTTGGACAACGTCCCCTATTCGGAAACCGCAAGCCTGGGGGCAAAAAAGGCGAGACCTTCTGGATGGTCTTCTTCAAAACCAAAAATCAATGAGAACCCTGTATGAAAATTTCTGAACTCATTGCAGAACTCGAAGAGCTGCAAAAAGAACATGGTGATTTAGAGGTTCGCACGTACAACGATGAAATGAATTCATATGACGACGTCAATGGCCTAGGAATAGAAACCAAGCTTGGAATCGACCTTTATACAGGTAAAGATATTTACACTGACGAATTTGTAGCCATCAATTGAAATGCCACTAGCCGCCCCGAGCGGCTTTTTTATTGCCCATGAAAATCCGATTCGGCTCTGTGTGCTCCGGCATTGAAGCCGCAAGCGTCGCATGGACCCCCCTAGGTTGGGAAGCCGCCTGGTTCTCGGAAATCGATCCTTTCCCGTGCGCCGTCTTAGCGCACCGTTTCCCAAATGTTCCTAATTACGGCGACATGACAACTCTTCCGTTGCGCATTCTGAGCGGAGAGATCGAAGCTCCCGACCTCCTCTGTGGCGGAACACCATGCCAAGCCTTTTCAGTCGCGGGGAAGCGCCGCTCTCTGGACGATGCCAGAGGCAACCTCTCCCTAGTCTTTTGTCAAATTGCCGATGCCATTCATTCAGCTCGAACTCAACTTGGAAAACCCTCTCCAATCATCTTCTGGGAAAACGTCCCAGGAGTGCTCAACACAAAAGACAACGCCTTCGGGTGTTTCTTGGCTGAACTTGTTGGAGCAGACTCTCCCCTTTCGTCCGGCGCAGGAAGATGGCCGTGTGCAGGTATGGTTACCGGCCCCAAAAGAAAAGTCGCCTGGCGCGTGCTTGATGCTCAACATTTCGGAGTCCCCCAGCGACGCCGTCGTGTCTTCATTGTCGCAAGTCCTGCTGAAGGGGGGGGGGCAATCGATCCCGCAAAGGTACTTTTTGAGCGCCAAAGCTTGCCTCGGGATTCTGAGACGCGCGATGTCCCGCGGGAAACAGCTACCGCCTTTGCTCAAAGCAGCTTTGGAGCGTACCGCGCTGCAAGTCGAGCCGCAGGCACTCTGACGGCTTCCGGAGGAGACATGGGGGGGGGCAGTGAGTCTCTGATCATCGGTACATTGACGGCGCGAGACGCAGAGAAACAGTTCGCAAACAACCAAGCCGTTGATTCAGGAATGTTGATTGTATGCAAAAAATCTACGACATGACTCACGCAAGCGACGTAATACGCGAAAGCGACAAGTCTCCTACCCTGCAAGCCCGCATGGGAACCGGCGGAAATCAAGTGCCACTGGTCCTTAGCGAAAACGGTACAGATCGGGCCATCGAAGTCGACAAAAGCCCGCCGCTGAAAACAACCACTCCGATCTACTGCTTGGCCGAAAATACAATCGGCCGCAAGCCTGAATACGGCGGAAACGGAACTGGAGTCGTTTACCCGATAGACACCATGAACTCAATCGGGCGCAAAGGCGGCTCCAATGGAACGGGTATTGGCGCGGCAGGCGCCCCGTCGTATACGCTCACGCGCGGCCACGCGCACGCTGTAGCAACTGCGTCTGTGGTGCGCAAACTCATGCCTGTCGAATGCGAAAGGCTCCAGGGCTTCCCGGACGGATGGACCCAAATCCCCTACCGCGGCAAACCGGCAGAACAATGCCCAGATGCGCCGCGTTACCGAGCGATCGGGAACTCATGGGCCGTCCCTGTGGTACGCTGGATTGGGCATAGAATCCAGAAAGAACTCGAATCAGCCAAGGGAACCAAACGACATGACTGAATACTTCACTATCACTTCCCGTGATCTAAGCTCTATGGACACAGACAATCGCAACTCGACCGAAGAGCATTGGGTTCTCACGGTTTCGAGCTTGTGTCAAGCAGCTCTTGAACACAATTTCGTGTCCAGACCGCCGCTTGTCATCCTAGACAACCGGCTGATTATGCCTGTGGACCCAGCATCGATCACCACGGAAGGTGCGGATACGCTTTTCAATGCGCTCGTTGACGGATGGGAGAGTGACAAAGGCATTGTTCTCGTTCTAGACGGTCACGTCAGAACGTTTAAATACTCTGCCTGTAAAACCCGTGAGATTATGGATGCCGTTCCGCTTGACTCGACAAGCGATGAGCCTGTCAAGTACACGGCAGATGTTCTTTCAATTCGCGCCTATGAAAACCAGTGGCTTGATGCTGTTCTGGCAGCCTTTATTGCGCTATTGCCACTTTCTGCCAGCATTACGTATCCCTCCAGCGGAATACTTTCAGCTTCCAAAAAGCTGAGAGAAGCTGCTGCTGCAACGGCAGATATGATCATTGCGGAGCGTAACTGCTAACGTGATTACAAAAAAAAGGCCGCGGAGAATAATCCCTGCGGCCTCTTTGCAAAGACCTCGCCATCGTGGAGAAGCGGAACTATCGAGTTCCATTTCGCTGCTAAAGTGCAGAAACACCTCCACAGCGAGGCACTAAAAATAGTATCACGACACTTTGAGTGTTGTCTAATGTTGAGCCGCTCCATGCGGCTTTTTTTGTACCTATGAGCAAAAACAAGAAGCAGAAGCAGAAACAGCAACAGCAAGCTCGACAAGCCAAAAAGAAAAACGCCAAAAAGAAGGCTCGTGAGGGGAAAAAGTACGTTGCAGGTCAACGTGAAATCTGGCCAACGTATCTTTATGACATCCTCTTTGGTCAACTTGAAGAACAGGATTTCGAAAAGCTCGAAGAGGCCGTGCATACAAACCTGAACCTGATTCGAATCGGCTCATGGGATACCGCCTGCTACGGCAATTTGCTCTACGCCATGCGCCAGTTTTACGCCTTTGCCAAGCGCTTTGAAGGCGAAAAAGATTACGAACAGTTGGCTACCATGGGCACCGCTGCCCTTCATGGCCTGAAAGGGCTTGCCGACAATGCTAGAGACGGTCATCCAAGTAAACCTCGTTACGCCAACGCCTTGCTTGAACCATTGGAGCTGGCTGTCGACACCTATTTCACCATGATGCGCGCTTTACCGCGCAGCGAACAAGAAGCCGCCAGAAGAGAAGCCAAGAAGTTCAGCATTACCGAACTTTTGCAACGCATTTCCTCCGGGAATATTGCAATCGTTGCCCCGAACAATACAAAAGAAGACGAATCGGTATGCGGATACCGAGGCGTGGCCTTCGTTCATGGCCGCTGCGAGCCCGGTTACCTATCACGGACGAAAGGAACGAGTTTTTGGCACCTTGCCGATCAAGACACGATCATTCGAATCGACAGGCCCTCGTTGATGTACCTAACTGAGAAATTACCTCACCCAATCACGGAGGAATACGAAGGTTGAAACAGGCCGACTGGTTGCCTTACCCGCAACGAAAACCTCTACAACGCAAGCACTACCTGCTTTGGGTACGCCGCCCGCGCTCCATGCAACCGACCTACGGAATCGGCTACTGGGACGGTGAAAAGTTTATGGCAATCCGTGACAAATACGTCCTTTTTTGGGCCCGGCTGACGCCTCCGCCTCTGCTTCCTTTGTCACCGGAGTGCAAGCGCGCGGTTCATGCACCTAGATCGCCTCTTTGCGCGCACAAGCTTTGAGAAAGGATTTTGAAATGGACAAAAGAAACGCAATCATTTTTGACATTGACGGCACCTTGGCCAATCTTGACCACCGCCTGCGCCACATCCTGAAGGAGCCGAAGGACTGGGAAAGCTTTTACAGAGACATAGATAAAGACCAGCCGATCGCCCCTATCACGTTGCTTTGTTACAGCCTGTTTGCAATGAAAGAACTCGACGAAATGTTCGGGTATGAATCCGAATTCCAGGTCGTTTTTTGCACTGGTCGACCAGAGACGTACCGAGCCAAAACAATGGCTTGGCTGGAAAGGTATGTCTTAACCGAAAGCAACCCCGCGCTAGTCAAGCTTTACATGAGGAAGGAAGGCGATTTCAGGCCGGACGCCAAGGTTAAAGAAGAGATGATTTCGCAGATTAAGGCCGATGGCTTTGAGCCGTTCTTAGTCTTTGAAGATCGTGAGCGCGTTGTGGACATGTGGCGTCGCAACGGCATCCAGTGCTGCCAGGTCGCACCGGGAGACTTCTGATGACACTCAGAGAGTTTTGGGAAGTCGCATCGTTCTGCGTTGCTCATCCGTCGATGCTTATCCGCAACTACTGGGGCAACAGAAAAGAAGCACAAAAGATCGACGACCTGATTGACGTTCTCATTGAGAACAAAGAGCGAGTAACGATATGCGGACTCTTCAACGATTGCCGATTGGTGCTGGAGTTTGAAGGCAATTTCTATTGCTTCTGGGTCGAAAACAAGTTCTACGCGTATCTGATGAGCGGAAAATGCTCGCCTACGCTCAAGGATGCCTCGGCCATTACTGTCAACCCGGACTGGGACAAGATTCTACCAAGTCGTTTGCGTGCCATTCGATTTTTCAAGACCTTTGATCATCCAGTCAAGAAGCAACCTCCAAAAATCAAGCGGGACCGTCTTTTGCTGCCTGCCGGCTCAGACGACCCGTTCTTCAACCACCCTGACGAAATCACAGCCCGAAAGTACATGCAGAACGACCCCGAGACCCTAAGAAGGCTCGGGATTTTTGATTGATGATTCCACCAGATGTAGAAATTATTGATGGCATCCAATGGCACCCGATACAGCTCATCTGCATCAAAGTGCTCGATGAATACGGCTATTACATGCGCGATGATTTTGAATATCTTGGATTGCCCGAGAAACCCGGCACTTATTTGGTGACAACCACTGACGGATGCCTCGACTTTGACACGTTCTTAGGCGATGAATTCTCTTGGCGTAGCAAACGCCAAATGCGAGCCTGGGCCGTTCTACCCAAGCCGTACCACAAAATCATTCTTTCCAAGATGATCGTTCGGAGGGAAAAATGCGGCGTCAAGGAGTAGCTGACTCATACAAAATGGCTTGTGCGCGACTTCTTGAGAGCCAGTGGCAAGCCTGTTCTTTTGAAATTCCACTTTTTGATGGGTTTGGGAATTTGCGCGCCGATGTAATGGCCATCGACCAGAGTTTGAGCTTCACGATCATTGAGGTCAAAAGTTGTAAAGCGGATTTCACCACAGACAAGAAATGGCCTTCGTATTTGGGGTACTGCCATCGGTTTTACTTCTGTTCAGACCCTAAAACGCTGGAAAAGATCAGTAGTGAAATTCTAAAAACCGAGTACGCAGAACACGTTGGTCTCATAGCCGTTGACCCAGAGACCCTCGAGGCGAAAATTATCAAACCTTCAAAAGCTCGGTTTGACACTCAAATACCTTCTGAAGGTCGGCTCTTGCGTCTCATGATCTGGAACAACCGACCAACGCGTATCAAATAAGTGAACTCCTTAGGCCATGAAAGTTCTCGTGGTTTATGTCCCCAAATAAAAACAGCACACGCCTCGGTCATCCCGGGGCTTTTCATTCTTGAATCAGAAAATGAGCCAGCAAGCAGTCTTTTTCAAAAACTACGAACCAATGGAAGAACTAAAAATCTCGGTCGACGGGGCAAAGGTTCGGATTCGAGTCAATGACTCACCTTGTTTTGGAATTGCTCTGTCCCCCGACATGGCCCGCGAAGCCGCCCGCATTTTGAATCTGTATGCCGTCATTGCAGAAGGCGCCGAAGAACGAGGAAAAATTGATCAAACGACCGAAGACGAGAGGTAAAAAATGAGCGAAACCGACATCAAGATGATTGCGCGTGAACTAGCGCACGAAATGGCCGTAGAAATTGCCCGGAGACTTCAAAAGACCAAGCTGGTAATGTCCAAGCCGGAGGTTGCCGAGGCCCTTGGCTATCAGAAAAACAGTTCGGCCATTGAGAAGATCATTGCCGACCCTACCTTTCCCCGCCCGATCGAGATTTCAGAGGGTGGCAGAAAGAAGTGGCGCACGCGCGACATTGAAGCTTGGCTTGAAAGCCGCGCGCAAAACGCTTCAGAGATCTCCCTGCTGGCCGCACATGCGATGCGCTAACCCAACCGTTGGGCAATCTGCTGTGCTGTGGCGCGATAGTAGCGCTGCAGCATGGCCAGATTCTTGTGCCCAGTCTGTTTTGCGAGACTCAAAACATCCAGACGGGGCGCCCCCGTATTCGGGTCCGGGCTGGCAGCCCACGTGCAGAAGGTAGCGCGGGCGTCATGAAAGTTCAGTCCTTCCTGCACAAGCCTTCCCTGCGAGTCATAGACAGGTCCAAGACCTGCTCGATCTCGAATCTTTCTCCACAATGCCTCTTTACGAATCGAGGTCATATCGCCGAAAATCTTCGGTTCATCCCCTCGCTCCAGGATTAAGTCAAGGATACGTCTCGCGTCCTTGCTTAACGCCACATCTCTACGCGACTCAGTTTTGGTCGCTTCTTTGGGCAAATGAATCACCTGCCCGTCAATCCAAACCTTTTCAATACTCAACATTTCACCGGAACGCATTCCGGTTCTACACGCTAGTGAGAAAGCAGCCGCCACAAGTTGTGTTTTCGTCACCGGCATGGACTCTCCGTCCCAGTTCGCGGCCGCGTTTATCAGTTTGATTTCCTCTTCGCTTGCCACGCGCTCTCGTGCTTCTCCCTTGTCAGGCACCGTCGTGCCCTTGACGGGATTTGTCGTCATCAACCCCTGCTTAACTGCGTAAGTAAAAATCGCGCTCAGCGTGGTGCGTTCCTTGTACACCGTCGATGACGATACTAGTCCGCCGCCTGTCCTTGCCGTTCGCTCCTGGAGACGTTGCTCCATATATCGCTCAATGTCCTTCGAGGTGATCTGCGAGAGTGTCTTTTTGACAAATGCGTACCGCATCAGGCGATTGATGCGATGGTACTCCTCTCGCTCACCTTTCTTCGTAGGCGTCACAGTCGTCTGATAATGGCGCATCAAAGACTCGACCGTAATCGTGCTCGACTTTTCTTCCGGGGTTAGCTCAACGGCAGCGCCAAACTTCTTAGCCTCCGTTTTGGTTTTGAAATTTTTTTGTTTCCGCTTCCCATCAGCATCGTACCAGCGAACGCAATAGGCACCTCTCGAATTTTTCACAATCCACATAATTCTTCCCTCGATCAATTGAGACACCCGTGGTCACCCTTTTTGGTCACCCTTTGGTCACCCTTTCGGCAAAATTATGCGTGATTATGCGGAGTTTGGGCAAACAAAAACCCCGTAAAACAAGGCTTTACGGGGCTATGCGGAGTTTTAGTGGTGGATGCTGAGAGTCTCGAACTCCCGACCTACGCCTTGTAAGGGCGCCGCTCTACCAACTGAGCTAAGCATCCGACCTTTTTCAGCTCGTCATCAAACGAGTCAATTATTGTACAGCATCCTTAAGCTTTTTGCCAGCGCGGAACTTCGGCTGCTTGCAAGCGGCGATCTTGATGGTTTCGCCGGTCTGCGGGTTGCGACCCGTGCGTTCAGAGCGTTCGGAAACCGTGAAGGTGCCGAAGCCAACCAACGACACGTCCTCACCCTTCTGCAGGGAGGTCGTCACAGCTTCGATGAAAGCTTCGAGAGCGAGGCCGGCCTTGGCCTTGGTGATGTCGGCAGACACGGCGATCTGTTCGATCAGTTCGTTCTTGTTCATGGGTATCCCCTTAGTGTTGTTACGCCCTGAGGGCGGTCAAAGAAAAATCCTGAGCACTATAGCCTAAAAACTTCGCAAGACCAAGCAAAATCACACGAAAGCCCAGAAAAATAAGGCAATGTTGGTTTTTTTGCGTCACTTTTGTCCAACAAAGCTTCTCTCTCGAGCCTTTTGGGCCGCGTTTCGCCTCTCCGGGCAGGAAAACGCCCGCTCGAGACTTTCTCAAACGGGCGTCTTTACGGCGTCAGTCAGGCGACTGCTGCATCAGCAGTTGCAGTGACCACCGGCAGTCGTCGGTTCTCCGGAGTCGGAGTCCTGAGCCTGCGCGACGACGTCGGCGACAACCTCCTTGTCCTTCTTGGGCTCAAGCGGAGTGGGCTTGCTCACAAGCGCCTCCTCAAGCACCTTGTCGATCCAGCGAACCGGGACGATCTCCACAGCCTGCTTGACGTTGTCTGGCACTTCCTCGAGGTCCTTGACGTTTTCTTCCGGAATCAGAACCTTCTTGATCCCGGCTCGAACGGCCGCAAGAAGCTTTTCCTTCAGACCGCCGATTTCAAGCACTTCACCGCGCAACGTAATTTCACCGGTCATGGCGATGTCGCTGCGAACCGCAATGCCGGTCATCGCGGAAGCCAAAGCCGTCGTGATGGCGGCGCCGGCACTCGGACCGTCCTTCGGAACGGCTCCTTCGGGGAAGTGGATGTGCCAGTCGGTCTTGGCGAAGATTTCCGGATCAATGCCAAGCTTGGCGGCGCGGGCACGAACCACGCTCAAGGCAGCCTGCACGCTTTCCTTCATCACGTCGCCCAGCGAGCCGGTACGAACCACATTGCCGCGACCGGGGAAGCACACGGCTTCCACCGCAAGCGTATCTCCGCCCACGCTGGTCCAGGCAAGGCCGTTGACCTGACCGACGCGAGCTTCCGTAGGCGCCACGCCGTACGTGAACTTGCGAACGCCCAGATAGTCGTGCAGGTTTTTCGGAGTCACGCGAACCTTACGCACGCGCACCTTCGCGCTCTTGACTTCTTCGGTACCGGCTTGGGCTGCCTTGGCGGCCATTTCATCCTCGCGCTCGCACTGCTGACGCACGATCTTGCGAAGGATCTTGCTGATGGCGCGCTCCAGACCGCGCACGCCGGCTTCACGCGTGTAGAAGCGAATGATGTCGAGCACCGCTTCCTGGGTGATTTCGGCTTCGGTCTTCTTGAGTCCGTTCAAGCGCATCTGCTTCGGAAGGAGATGCTCCATCGCAATATGCACCTTTTCGTCTTCGGTATAGCCCGCAAGATCGATGGTTTCCATACGATCGAGCAAAGGCGGATCGATGGCGTAGCTGTTGCTCGTTGCCACGAACATCACGTCGGAAAGGTCAAAACCCACATCCACATAGTGATCTTCGAACTCGCGATTCTGTTCGGGATCGAGTACTTCGAGCAAAGCGGCCGAAGGATCGCCCCGCACGCCGGAACCGATCTTGTCGATTTCGTCCAAAAGGAAGAGCGGATTTTTCACGCCCACCTTGGCCATGGCCTGAATGATCTTGCCCGGCATCGAACCGATGTAGGTGCGGCGGTGACCGCGGATGTCGCTCGAATCCTGCACGCCGCCCAAAGCCACGCGCACGTACTTGCGGCCCGTGGCGCGGGCGATCGATTCACCTAGACTGGTCTTGCCGACGCCGGGAGCGCCCACCAGACACAGAATCGGCGACTTGATCTTGTCGACTCGACGCTGCACGGCCAGGTATTCCAGGATGCGCTCCTTGACCTTTTCCAGACCCCAGTGATCGGCGTTGAGGATTTCCTCGGCCTTCTTGAGATCCTTGTTGACTTCGGTCTTTTCCTTCCAGGGCAGCGAAATCAGCGTCTCGATGTAGCCGCGAACCACCGTAGCTTCGGCGTTCGAAGGCGACATCTGCTTTAGCTTGTTGAGTTCTTCCAAGGCCTTTTCCTCGGTCTTGGCAGGCATGCCGCAGGCTTTGATCTTGTCGCGCAGGATCGTGATTTCGTCGTTGCCGTCGGCCGCTTCATCGTCGGCACCGAGCTCCTTGCGGATCGCCTTGATCTGCTCGTTGAGATAGTAGTTGCGCTGATTCTTCTCCATCTGCTTCTTGACGCGACCATGGATACGGCGTTCGACCGCCAAAATGTCCATTTCGTTGTCAAGAATGTCGATGATTTCGTTCAGGCACCCCTGAAGCGTCGTCTGGTCCAGAATCTTCTGCTTGCGGGCATTGTCAACGGGCAGTTGGCTGGCAACAGCGTCGGCCAAAGCCATGGCCGTCGCGCTTTCGCGAATCGGCTGTAGCACCTCTTCGGGCAGCTTCTTGCTTTCCTGTGCGTATTCGATGAAGCGCTGCAGGACAGCTCGGCGGGAGGCCTCTTCGTTGGTCGTTCCCTGCACCACGCACGGATGCGGCGTGTAGGTTGCGCTGTAGCCGTCCTTCGGATTGGAGCGGATGCTTTGAATGTCAATGCGCTCGTCGGCCTCAACGAGCACTTTAAGCGTGCCGTCGGGCAGTTTGAGCATCTGAAGCACACGCGCCAGGGTTCCCGTCTTGTACAAATCTTCAAGCTTGGGATCGTCCCTGCCGCTTTCCTTCTGGGTCACCAGCGCAATCTTTCTGTCGCCGTTCATGGCAGTGCGCACGGAACGAATCGTAAGCGGACGGCCGATGAAAAGCGGAAGCACCGTGTGAGGAAACACCACCAGGTCGCGGATGGGAAGCAAAGGAGCCTGCATCGGCGCGGCTTGCGTGACGTTAACGTTTTCAGTCATAAATCGGGTTCTCGTAATCGAAAAAAGTTTTCCGGACAGCTTATATGGAGACAATTTCAGCCATTTTCAAGCCGAACGAATGCTCCGCGAAACAAAAGAGTCTATCCGGCAGGCTTGCGCCTTGTGTTGATTCCATTGTACGAACAAACGGAGTCGCCCAACCGCAGCAAACCGACTGTTTGCTCATGGTTGGCAAAAATAACTGAAGATCAGGCAAAGAAAGATGCAAAAGCGACCGATTACGGCCGTCTGAGTCAGAGGCAAGACAGCCCGCAGACCGTCTTGCTCTCCTCATAAAAATTGGCGATCGGAAAGAGGATTCTCCGCCTTAGGAGAAAGCCTCTTACTTGTCGACCGAAGCCTGAACGGCAGTGCGGGGCCCTTCGATGAGTTCGGCGCGCACATTGCCTTCTTTGACGTCACCTTCGACCTCAAGCTTCACAGTACCGACTTCGGGCTTGGCGGGCACTTCAAACATGGCATCGAGCAGGGACGATTCCACAATGCTGCGAAGACCTCGAGCGCCGGTCTTGCGTTGCATCGCCTTGTGAGCAATGGCGGCAAGCGCTTCAGGCGTGGTTTCGAACGTGACGCCTTCCATGGCAAACAGTTCGGCGAACTGCTTGATCAAAGCGTTCTTCGGTTCGGTGAGAATCGAGATGAAAGCCTTTTCGTCGAGTTCGTCAAGCGTGGCGACAACCGGCAGACGCCCCACGAGTTCGGGAATCAAACCGTATTTCACCAGATCGGCAGGTTCGGCCTGTGCAAAAAGGTCGGTGAGCGTTTCCTGCGATTCGCTGTGCACCTGCGCGCTGAAACCGATGCCGCTTTTCACGGAACGGCGACGAACGATCTTTTCAAGTCCGTCAAAGGCGCCGCCGCAGATAAAGAGGATGTTGCTCGTGTCAACCGCCACCATCTTGCCGCGAGGGTTCTTGCGTCCGCCTTCAGCAGGGACATTGCAGACCGTACCTTCAATAAGTTTCAAAAGCGCCTGCTGAACGCCTTCGCCCGAAACGTCGCGCGTGATCGACGGATTTTCGCTCTTGCGGGCAATCTTGTCGATTTCATCGAGATAGACAATGCCGCACTGTGCGCGCTCGACGTCGCCGTCGGCCGAAAGCAACAGCTTGTGGATGATGTTTTCCACGTCTTCGCCCACGTAACCGGCTTCAGTCAGCGTCGTGGCGTCGGCAATCGCAAACGGCACATTGAGCGTGCGCGCGAGCGTCTGCGCAAGCAGTGTCTTGCCCGAACCCGTGGGACCAACCAGCAAAATGTTGGACTTTTGCAGCTCAACGCCTTCGGCCGTGGCCTTGTGCTTCAAGCGCTTGTAGTGGTTGTAGACCGCAACGGACAACACACGCTTGGCACGCTGCTGACCGATCACGTAGTTGTCGAGATGCTCATAGAGCTTCTGCGGCGTCGGGATAGGAGCCGTCAGAATATCGGCGACTGCCGCCTCGGAGCTCGATTCAGACGCAGTCTCGCCATGAGCCGAAGCAGATCCGCCGACAGCCGACATCATGCCGCGAATGCATCGATCGCAGATGAGAAAGCCGCGATGCGTGTCGATGAGCGTTTCGACGTCGTTCTTATGGCGTCCGCAAATAGAGCAACGAAGCTCGTTATTCTTTTCCATGATTTCCTTGAATGTCGGGGTTACTCGCCGCGGCGGGTATAGATGCGGTCAATGATGCCGTATTCGAGCGCTTCGGCCGGGCTCATGTAATAGTCGCGGTCGGTGTCGCGGGTGACGATGTCGAGCGGCTTGCCGGTACGTTCCGAAAGGATGCCGTTTAAGAGCCCCTTGAGGTCCTGGATTTCGCGAGCCTGAATCTGGATATCGCTTGCCATGCCGCGGCTGCCGCCCGAGGGCTGATGAATCATGATGCGGGAGTTGGGAAGCGAATAGCGCTTGCCCTTGGCGCCGGCCGCCAGAAGGAAGGCCCCCATCGAAGCGGCCATGCCCACGCAGATCGTCTGCACGTCAGGCTTGATGAACTGCATCGTGTCGTAAATGCCCAAACCGGCGTAAACCGATCCGCCCGGGCTATTGATGTAGAGCGAAATATCCTTGTCGGGATTTTCACTTTCAAGGAACAACAGCTGGGCAATCACGAGATTTGCCGATTCGTCGTTGACTTCGCCCGACAGGAACACGATGCGGTCGCGCAGCAGACGCGAATAAATATCGAAGCTGCGTTCACCGCGGCCGCTCTGTTCGATCACCATCGGGATCAATGCGTTTTGAATGTCGTGCATGATTTGATATTTCGCTTGTTGGAACTCCGCCTCACAGGCCGAGCCGTAAAAAATTCAACGCTTCGGTCGCGCTCAAAGCTTTGCGCTCCCGTAGAAACAAAAACGGAAAAAAGCCCGTGGAAGCTAACGCCTCCTCTGTTGCTTTTTCCCGCTTTCGTGTACCTGACAGGCCCTTGGTACGGCTTGACTGCCGGTGCCTCAGAGCCTGTCGGCGCAGATCAGTTCGCAAGGAACCGAATTATTGGCGACCCATGCCGGAGAGCTGCTCGAAGGTGAGCGTTTCTTCGGTGGTCTTGGCCTTGCTGAAGAGGAATTCGAGAGCCTTTTCTTCGAGGACGCGGCTGGCAAGGTTGTTGCGCTGCGTCTTGACGAGGTCTTCGACCACTTCTTCGGGCTGTTCGTAAGCGGCGGCGAGCAAAGAAGCGCGGGCCTTGATGTCGTCGTCGGTGGCTTCAAGCTTGTTCTGGTCGATGATCGCGGTGATCATCATGCCGATGCGAGCCTGCTTCTTGGCGGGCTCAAGGAAGAGATCCAGCGGAGCGCCTTCCTTGTTCTTCTGACCGGTCATGCCGTAGAGCATCTGCTGGAAGTTTTCGCGCAGACGTTCCTGTTCGGAGTGAACGATGGCGGCGGGAGCCTGGTAGTTGAAGGCTTCGACGGCAGCATTGAAGGCTTCGGTGCGGTTGCGGTCGTAGAGACGTTCCTGCACTTCGCGTTCGATGTTGCTGCGGATTTCGGTCTTGAGAACTTCAACGGATTCGACAGCGAGGGACTTCGCGAATTCGTCGTTGACTTCCGGGTAGTGCGGAGCTTCGACGCTCACGCATTCGAGCTCAAACTGAGCTTCCTTGCCGGCGAGTTCCTTGTTGCCGTAGTTTTCCGGGAAGGTAAGCGAGAAGGTCTTCTTCTGGCCGGCAGCCATGCCCGTGGCGGCATCCTCGAATTCGGGGAGCATGCGGCCCTGACCGAGCACGAAGCTGAAGCCTTCGGCCTTGCCGCCCTGGAATTCTTCGCCGTTGATCGTGCCGGTGAAGTTGACCGTCAGACGGTCTTCAGCGGCAGCCTGGCGGCCTTCTTCCTTCGTGAAGGTGACGCGCTGCTTGACGATCGTGTCGATCGTCTTGTTGACGGCTTCGTCATCGACCGTGCAGAGGTAGCGCTTGAGTTCAACGGAAGAGAAGTCCGGCAGAACGATGTCGGGATAAACCTCGAAGCTCACTTCGAAACGAAGGTCCTTGCTGCCTTCGGCAGGAGCGAGCGGCTTGGCGTCGAACTGGCCGACGACACGGTACTGAACGTCGCGCATGGCCTTGTTGGCTTCGCGTTCGAGCAGCGTGTTGATGACTTCGGCGGAAGCCTGCTGACCGTACATGGCCTCAACCATGGCAAACGGCACATGGCCCGGACGGAAGCCCGGCATCTTGGCCTTCTTGGAAAGGCGACGCAGTTCCTTGGTCACGCCGTCCTGGAATTCCTTGCCGTCGATCGTCACTTCAAGAGTGCGCAGATTCGGGTTGACGGCTTCTTCCTTCTTTTCGGCAGCGGCTTCCTGGGTAGCGGCAACAGCCTTTTCTTCCTGAACGGTTTCTTCAGCCTTCACAGCTTCTTGATTTTCGGTCATTGTTTTTTCTTTCTCAAAGCGCCCGAAACCTCGGCAAATCGCCGGGAACAAAGCGCAGACAGTCGGTTAAAAATTCGGTACAAAAGGGCCAAAAAACGCCCGTAAGCGCCGGATTATACCAAAGAGAGACCTGAAAAAACACGACTTTTTTCAACGTGCACCACGCTCCGAGTTCGCCCCTAACCGACACTCTCTCGGCTCGGTACTTTCAGAAACACTTTTCCTGCCGGCACCTAGGAAAAAACACCTAGAAAACCTGCGTACAATGCTTGCTCGAAAAATGACCGCTAACGATTCTTAGGAATAATTGAACATGGCAAAGCTTTACATGGGTTTCGATGCCGGCACGCAGTCGGTTAAGGTTGCCGTCTACGACGAAAACTTCAATCCGGTCGCGTCGCACTCGCTTCCCACCACTCTGCACTACCCGCAGCCCGGCTGGGTGCAGATGAACATCGATGAGTTTCTCAACATCACCGTCGAGTGCATGAAGAAGACCGTCGAGGCCATCAAGGGCAAAGGCTACAGTCCGTCCGACATCGCCGCCGTCATGGGTGACGGCATCATCTGCGGCATCTGCGGTGTGGACGAAAGCGGCAAAGCCGTCACACCCTATATCAATTATCTCGACAGCCGCACGCAGGCTGACGTTGACGCAATCAACGCCAAGAACCTCGACATCTGGGGACGTGAAACCGGCAACCCGGAAGCCAACTGCATGTTCCCGGCCATGTTTGCCCGCTGGTTCCTCGCCAACAGCGAAGACTTCCGCAAGAAGGGCGTGAAATTCGTGCATAACGCTCCCTACATCCTTATGAACCTCGCAGGCCTCAAGGGCGAAGACGCCTTCATCGACTGGGGTGCGATGTCAGGCTGGGGTCTCGGCTACAAGGTCGAAAAGAAGGAATGGTCCGACGAGCAGCTCGACATCCTGGGCATCGACAAGAAGTACATGCCCCGCATTCTCAAGCCCTGGGATATTGTGGGCGGTGTGAGCGAAGAAATGGCCGCGCGCACGGGGCTCGTTGCGGGCACTCCTGTCTGCGCGGGCGCAGGCGACACGATGCAGTCGATGCTGGGTTCGGGCGTCTTCGAAGCCGGTCAGGGCGTGGACGTGGCTGGCACCTGCGCCATGTTCTGCGTGTCCACCAAAGGCATCGTCCCGGAACTCTCCAAGAAGGGATCGGGTCTGATCTTTAACAGCGGCACGCTCGAAAACACTTACTTTTACTGGGGCTTCATCCGTACGGGCGGTTTGTCGCTGCGCTGGTTCAAGGACAACATTTGCCAGAAGGCTGACGACTCGAGCTACTACCGCGTGTTGTCGGAAAAGGCCGAAGAAGTGCCTGCAGGCAGCAACGGCGTGGTTTTCCTCCCCTACCTCACCGGCGGCACTGGCGAATTCAAGGGCGCCAGCGGCATGTTCCTCAACATGACCCTGGACGACGATCAGTTCGTGCAGTGGCGCGCCGTTCTGGAAGCCATCGGCTACGACTACATGGAAATCACGGACACCTATCGTGCGGCAGGCGTGGACCTTAACCGCATCACCGTCACGGAAGGCGGCAGCCGCGATTCTCTCTGGAATCAGATCAAGGCTGATATGTTGAACGCAACGGTTGTTCGCTACCGTAACGCGGGCGGCGCCGTGGTGACGAACTGCGTGTTTGCTGCCAAGGCAGCCGGTCACATTGAAGATGTGCGTCCGCTTTTGGAAAAGACGATCATCAAGGACGCCGAGTACACGCCCAACGCCGACAACTCGACGCTTTACCGCAAGCTTTTCGATCTCAAGACGAAGCTTGTGAAGACCGATCTGCAGCCCGCTTACGCCACGCTCATGCAGATGCGCGAGACCAAGGTCGAGAAGTAATAATTCGGCCGATTCTGTCAGATTAACGAACTGCCTGCGGTAAAAACTGCAGGCAGTTTTTTTGAATCGAGCCGACGTTGTTGCATCACCTTAACGTCGTTAAGCCTGATGCGATTAAGGTCAGCCTTCCAGTGAAAAGTCGACCGGTATAGTCAGTGTCAAAGCCGCACAAATTGCTCCAATCCCGGCGCCGCGTTTTTGAATTCTTCGAGCATCTGTTCTCGCATGACTTCAACCGCAAGATGGTCATTCAGATTGCTCATCAGGTCTGCGGCAACGACGTGGCCATCACCATGGCCGTCGACGAAGGCGAGCTCGACCTCAACGTCTGGGATGCAACCTTCTACAAGTGCCTCTTTGAAAACATGCAGATCCTCGGAGCCGAAATTCCGATTTTGCGTGAACACTGCGTTGAGGGCATCACGGCCAATGTCGCCCGCTGTAAGACAGAAGCTCTGGAATCGATTGCGCTGAGTACGGTTGTAGCTGCCACATTCGGCTATCCGGAAGGCGTGCGCGTTGCCCACTACTGTGAAGAAAAGGGCTGCGATGTCAAACAAGCCGTGATCGAACTGAAACTGATGACGCCGGAGCAGGCCGACGTTCTCGTTGATCCGCTTTTGATGGCTGAACCCGAAAAGATGGCTCCCATCGTGGCCCGCTTCAAAAAAGAACTCGGCATCCTTATCTAATCCGGTCTGACGCCAGAACGCGCAAACGCCGCCTGAAGAGTTTTTCCTCGGGCGGCGCTTTGTTTGCCGGAACGACATATTAGAAGTATCGCTGCAAATTCAGGCACCGAATATGTCTTGGACAGAGAATCCTCGGAGCTCTACGGAATAGTCCGACAGTTTCTGCTCCTGAAGAAAAACTTGTACCTTGCCGCGCAGCTTTGTCTCATCCAATTTCTGCGGATTGATTTTCACCTCACCGATCAAAAGGCGCTTGGCTTCTCGATCAATCGCGATCAGATCAATTTCGTTTTGACCTTTCCGATCCCACCAGCTGCCGACTTGATCCCACTGACCGCTTTCGAGCGTTGAGCGGACAAACCAGTGTCCCAGACTGCGTCCCAGAAATGTCGGCAATCCGGCTTTAGTGAGCCCGATCATGCGTTCCCATTGCCCGGCTTCGGCAAGCGCCTGCATTTGCGCCGTCGAGATGAAACGCAACCAGAATCGAAAGTACGGATCCGCGATGCGATAGCGTATCTGCCGCGATCGGTTTTCTCCGAGAAGCGGACTCACTCGCTGAACAATGCCGAAGAGTTCCTCGAGTCTCTTGATATATGCCGACACATCCTGCGCGATGTTGTCTTGAATCTCAGAGCGTTTCGTGGAACCTGAGGCAATTCTCTGCAGGATTTCAAGGTAAATCGAAGAAGAGACTCGAAACTCGTTGGCAAGCATCACATTGCCTTCCGAGCGAAACCAGCTGCCGTCGTTTGAGAAGATGAGCCGCAACATGGCTTCGCACGTCATCGCTTCATTGTCGGCGAAGTATTCCACGTAGCGAGCAACGCCGCCCGTGACGGCATAAAGCATCAGGAAATCCGCTGCCTCCGCGTTCGAAGACTCGTGCAGAAAAATCTCTCGCATCAAACTTGTTGAGAACGGCTGCAGGGTCATCAACACATCGCAACGGCCGTACAACGGTTCACTTCTGCTGCCGAAGATACGCTCCAGGCTCGACTGCAAGGAGCCGCTCATCACCAGCAGCAATCGGGCTTCGTTCTTGCCCAAATCCCACACTTTCTGCAATTGCGACCAAAAGGCAGGAGCAAAGCCGTCAATCTCCTGGCACTCATCAATGACGAGCACCATGGGCCTCGTCTTCGAAAGCTCAAGAACATAGCCCACCGTTTCGGCCAAACTTGTGAGCGTAGGCGGGAATCTGATCGCGAGCTGCTCAGAGAGCATTGCAATGATCTGCGCAGAGAGCTGGGCCTCAGAGGTGACGCGCGGCACAAAGCAGTAGGCAAAAGGCACCTTGCTGCCTTCCAATGCCTTGAGGATAAGCTTCGTTTTGCCGACTCTCCTGCGTCCCGTTACAACGGCCATGCGGGCGCATTTTCTTTTTTCACACAGCTCAAGTTGTCGTTGGAGTGTCCGGATTTCGTCCTTTCTGCCGAAGAATTTCACGATCGATACCTTTCATTTTCTGAGATTACGCAAAATCTTAACACCGTTAAGCTTAACCTTATTAAGGTTTTAAGCAAAAAAGGGACCTAATTGTGATATTCATAAAAATCAAGCGCCGCCGGAAGAAGTCATTCCTCGGGCGGCGTTTTGCTAGGAAGTCGACAGGTTAGAAGCGGAAGTCGCGTTCGCCTTCTTCGATGCGGATGATGCGTTTTTCGCAGGCAATGCGCATCTTCTCGTGACAGATCTTCGGAATTTCGTTGGCAATCACGCGTTCGCCAGCTTCCTTCGTGGCGGGGCTCGCGTAATCGCACAGATATTCCTTCATCGTCATCACGGCGTTGGCCTGGCAGTAGCGGGCAATGGAGCCGTCCTTGGCAAATTCCATGAAGCGGTCGCCCGTGCGGCCGGCGCGGTAGCACGCCGTGCAGAAGCTCGGCAGATAGTGGTTGTCCAGGAGCCAATGCACCACTTCATCGAGGCTGCGGCGGTCGCTCGTGTCGAACTGTGCCGTGTTTTCGATTTTGGTGATGTCCTTGATCGTGTAGCCGCCCACGGACGTGCGAGAGCCGCCCGAAATCTGCGACACGCCGAGCTTGAGCGCTTCGGTACGGATGCGCGCGCTTTCACGCGTCGACATGATCATGCCTGTGTAAGGCACGGACAGACGGATCAGAGCCACGACCTTAAGGAACACGTCGTCGGGCACGGCGTTGGAGAACGTTGCGGGGTCGATGTCGTCGGCCGGGCAGATGCGGGGCACGGAGATCGTGTGCGGACCGCAGCCGTAGGTGGCTTCCAAATGTTCGGCGTGCATCAGGAGCGCAATGAGATCGTAGCGATAGAGATTAAGTCCGAAGAGAACGCCGAGACCCACGTCGTCGATGCCGGCCTGCATGGCGCGGTCGTGCGCCTCCGTGTGATAGCAATAGTCGGACTTCGGTCCCTTCGGGTGCAGCTCTTCGTAGGTCGGCTTGTGATACGTTTCCTGGAAGAGTTGATAGGTACCGATCTGGGCGTCGTGCAGCTTCTTGTAGTTTTCTACGGTCGTTGCCGCGATGTTGACGTTGACGCGGCGGATGGCGCCGTTCTTGTGCTTGATCGAATAAATCGTCTTGATGGCGTCAAGGATGTATTCGATCGGGTTGTACTTCGGGTGTTCGCCCGCTTCGAGAAGCAGACGCTTGTGACCGAGGTCCTGCAGTGCAATCACTTCACGCTCGATTTCCTCCATCGTGAGCTTCTTGCGCACGATGTGCTTGTTCTTGGCGTGATACGGGCAGTATGTGCAGCCGTTGATGCAGTAGTTGGAGAGGTAGAGCGGCGCAAAAAGCACGATGCGCTTGCCGTAGATGTGTTCCTTCACCTTAATGGCGGCGTCGAAAATGCGCTTGGTGACTTCCGGATCATCGTTGGCAAGCAACACGGCCGCTTCGCGGTGAGTAAGCCCCTTGAAGGTCATCACCTTGTCGAGCAGCTGATCAATCAGGGCTGCGTTATTCTTGTTTTCTTCACCGTAGGCCAGAGAAGCAAGAACTTCCTCGTCGTTGATGAACTCTTCTGCGCGCGTCGAGCGCGGATCGTAAGGGATGCTCACGGCTGTGACTCCTGAAATGCGTGTGCAGGATTATTCTTGTCGTCGACAGCGGACCTCCGGACTCCCGCAAAAATCAGGGCCGATCAGTTGCCCGACCGGCCCTACCTTCTCTATACAGGAGATCCGCCGACCAGGTCTTTCGCAAGCCGTCTCTTGCTCGAGTGAAAGACCGGCGTCGTGTCTGTGTTGATGCGCATTGTGAACGATTTGCTATATTTCGTAAAGTGCAAATATTGCAGACTTTGTTTCCTTTTCTGCAATATATTGCTGTAACCATTTGATTTCTATCTGTTTTCGGTCTTTCGCCATGGAACTCAAATCGAAATCCGTCCGACTCTTCTGCGCCGTTGTCGAATCCGGAAGTCTGCTTGCAGCCGCCGACAAGATCGCGCTTTCGGCTTCCGCCGCAAGCCGCGTGATTTCTCAGCTCGAAGAACGGCTTGGATTTGCGCTGTTTGATCGTTCGGGAAAAGCGCTCACTCTTACCGAAGATGGCGCAGATTTTTATCGGGTGGCCATGGAATCAATGCGCGCCTGGCAACGTCTCGAAGATTATTCAAGAGAGCGCGACCGCAAAAAAACACTGCGTATCGCAGTACTTGCCCGCCATTGCTCGGATGTCATCATTCCGGCCGTTGTCACCATCATGAAGCGCCACGAAGAAACGCTGAGAGTGACAATGGACGTGCATGCCAGCCGCGATATTCACTACTCCAAATACTCCCACCCGTTTGATGTAGGGTTCGGAACACTCTTGAGCAGCCACGACGATTTGGAAAAAACAGCGCTTGCTCACCTGCCGTTTTGTCTGGTCGCCAGCCGTCAGCACCCGATCGCAAGGTATGACACCATCGGACAGGAAGATTGTCGTGAAGCAGAATTCGTGATTCTTTCGCGCGATACGCTCGAACAGGAACACGCACGTCGCCTGATGCCCGCTCATGCGCGCGTCGCGGCCGAAGTGTCCTCCACACAGGTAGCGCTTCGCTTCGTCAAGCGCAATGTCGGCGTTCACTTCACCGATCGACTTGCCGCCAAGAGTGTCTCCAACGACTGCAAGCTCATCGAGCTCAAGGAGCCGCTCACGATCCCCTTCTATGTCTTCTGGCCCAAAGCCGCCGGGCGCATTGATCCCGCCGTATTCGAATGCACGCGCGAGATCGCTGCGAGCATTAAGGCTGCGGGCATTGAACTGACTCCTGAAGGAGAAGCCTTCCTGCGCGACCACTGACGAAAAAGGCAGCGCCGACTTATGGAATCGAGCACTGCCTTTCGGTTGCGTTTGGATTTTTTTTGGTTACTTCTTCAGACCGGCCTTGGCGAGGTCACCCGAAAGAATCCAGGTCACGTTTTCCGGCACCACCATGCGGCGCAGGGCGGCGTTGACAGAGTCAACCGTCACGGCGGCAATCCTTTCCTCAAACTGCTTGCTGAAAGCAAACGTCTTGCCGGCTTCCATGAACTGCAGCCAACTCTGGGCGAGGTAGTCGTCCTGAGCGCGATTGACGGCGCGGGAGTCGAGGATGCCCTTGACGGCTTCCTTAACTTCCTGCTCGGTAAAGCCGTCTTTGACGGCGCGCGCAATCTCTTCCTTGGCGCAGGCTTCAGCCTTGGGCAAATTCTGCGGTGCGACGATTGCGGACATCATCCAGCTCGAGCGGTTGCCGAACTGCGGCAGTTTCACGTGAGAGCCCACGCCGTAAGAAAGACCTTCCTTCTGACGCAGACGATCGACCAGGCGGTTCGAAAGACCCGTACCGCCGCCCAGAATCCAGTCGGCGACAACGAGAGCCGCCGCGTCATCGTCGTTGACGTTGCCCTCAAAATCGACGCGCGCGAAGATCACGGCGTTTTCCTTGCTCGGGGCGTCAATCACAATGCGCTCAGCCGCCACGGGCTTGAATTCGCTGTAGTAGCGTTTAAATGCATACGCCTTGTCAACCTTCTTGCCGTTGGCGTAAGCCTTTTGCAAAGCAGCCTTGACGGCAACCGGATCGAATTCGCCGACGATTGCGATCGCACCGTGCTCGGTGCTCACGGCGGTCTTATACCAATCGTAAAGTTCGTCGCGAGTGAGGCTCTTGAAGGCCGCAAGCATCTCTTCGTTGAGCGATGCGTTGCGCGGATCGCCGTCGGGATACGTGCGGAAGTGCTTCTTTAGAGCTTCGCGAGCCATGTAGACCGGATCGTCACTCTTAGCCTCCATCATCGCCGTCATCTGCTTGACGAGCTGATTGACTTCCTTTTCAGGGAACGTGCTCTTTTCGATAAGCTTGCCGAAGAGTTCGATCGTGGCGACCAGGTTGTCTGCCGTGGTCGTGTACCCCATCACGTCGCCCTGGACCTTGAGTTCGGTGCAGGCGTCGGCAATGGCCTTACGATCCATCCCCTCGGCACCGCGCGAGAGCATCGGCAGAACAAGCGTGTTCAGAGCCGCCTTGCCGCGGTTGCTTTCGAGATTGCCCCACTGCACGTTCGTCAAGACGGTCACGGTGCGACCGCGCGTCTTTTTGGGCAGCAACGCAACTTCAAGTCCGCCGATGCGCAGGCGTTCGGTGCGCGCATCGATATTGGCCTGGCTCGCATCAAAGGCTTCGGCCTGATCGCCCTCTTCCTTGAAGGTCGCCTTGGCGATCACGTCCTTGACGTCAGGAGTCGTCATGTAGGGCGCGCGCTTGGGATGATCGTCCGGAATGAAGAGGCCGACCACACGGTTGTCGCGCACGAAGTAGGTTGCTGCGGCGGTGTTGACGTCCGCAGGCGTCACCTTGGCCGTAGCGTCGCGATCGGCAAAGAAGAGTCGCCAGTCACCCAGAGCGATGTAGTCCGAGAGGTCAATCGCAAAACCCTCGGGATCCGAAAGCGCGCGATCGTAGTCGACGGCAGCCTCGGACAGACTCGTACCCACTTCCTCGTCGGTGGCAGGCTTCTTCGCAAACGAAAGTTCAATGGTTTCAATGAGCTTATTTTTCACCGATTCGATATCGTCGCCCTTTTTCACCATGGCGCCGAACATCACGAAGCCCGGATCGCGCGTGGACATGGGCCAGCCGAAGACCTGCGTAGCCATGCCGGTTTCAACGAGCGCCTTGTAAAGTCGTCCGCGCGGGGAATCGGCAAGAATGTCGGTTGCCGTTTCCACCGCATTGGTGTCTTGGGCAAGAGCCGAAGGCACGCGGTAGCCTACCGCAACAAGCTGGGTTTCACCAGGGCGGCGGATTTCGAAGGTGCGCGGACCGTCGGCGACGGGCTCAATCGTCCAGGCCTTCGGCAGCACGCGGTCCGGGCGCTTGATCTTGCCGAACGTCTCCTGGATCCACTCGAGAACCTTGGCTTCGTCAAACTTGCCGGAAACCGTCAGCACGGCGTTATCGGGCTGATACCACTTGCGATAGAACGCCTGCAGATTTTCAATGGGCACGTTTTCAATATCGCTGCGCGCCCCGATCGTGCTGCGGCCATAGGCGTGCCAATCGTAGAGCACGGACTGCATGCGCTTGAGCATCACGGAGATGGGCTTGTTTTCCCCCATTTCGTACTCGTTGCGCACGACGGTCATTTCGGTGTCGAGATCCTTCTTGGCGATGAAGGAATTGGTCATCGCGTCGGCACTCCAGCCGAGCGCCCACTTCATGTTGTCGTCGTTGGCGGTAAAGCTCACGAAGTAGTTCGTGCGGTCGAGCCACGTCGTGCCGTTCATGCGAAAACCGCGGCGCGTGAATTCCTTGGTGGGATCGGGGTAGTTCTTGCTGCCCTTGAACATCAGGTGTTCAAGAAGATGAGCCATGCCGGTTTCGCCGTAGTTCTCCATTCGGCTGCCGACGAGGTAGGTCGTGTTGACCGTGGCCGTGGGCTTGCTCTGATCGGCAAAAAGAACGATCTGCAGACCGTTGTCGAGTTCGTAGCTCTTGATGCCTTCGACCGTGTGCACGGGCTTGAGGCCCGCAGCGCAGGCCGACATTGCAGTGACTGCTGCTGAAGTCATAAGTACGTATTTAAGTCCTTGATTCATATGTAAGAAATCCAATCTGTGCACTCATACGAGCGTGCGGTTCTCCAAAGATTCGGCTCATTCGGCAGTCCGAGAACAAGCACAATAGTCACAAATCTATAGCGCCGTACGCGTCAAATCCGTGTAAGAGGGCAACAAAAGTTCGAAAATGTTACGCAAGCTGTCCTCAGATGTCCACGAATCCAGGGCGTCTTTCTCCGACCTTATAATGGCCGAACTGAAAAAACGGCCGGCTTATGCTCTGTCCGGCTTTTCCATCCGCTTATCGAAGAAACCGCCGTGAAATTATTTTTCGACCTTTTCCCCATCATTCTGTTTTTCGGAGCGTTCAAGTTCGGCGAATCCGATCCGCAGACAGCAGCCGACATTCTGACCGCAATCACCGGCGGCACCGGCCCGGAACACGCCCCCGTCATGCTGGCCACGCTCGTAGCCATCATTTCCACCTTCATTCAAATCGCGATCGTGTTCGCCCGCGGCAAAAAACCTGAACCGATGCTGTGGATTTCGCTTGCGGTGATCGTCGTCTTCGGTTCTCTTACGATCTGGTTGCAAAACGAGATGTTCATCAAGTGGAAACCGAGCATTCTCTACTGGATTTTCGGCGGCATTCTTCTATTTGCGCAGTGCACCGGCCGCAACTACATCCGCAAGCTTTTGTCTACCGCGGAAATCGTAATGAACGACGCCGCATGGAATACGCTGCAGAAAGCCTGGATTGCCTTTTTCGCCATCGTCGGCATCATCAATCTTGCTGTGGCATACACTTGTTCGACCGACACATGGGTGAACTTCAAGTTATTCGGTTTGATGGGGTTGACACTGATTTTTACAATTGGCATGGGGTTTTGGATCGCCAAAAATTCACCATCTTTGGAAAAATAATCGGACTTTATTTTCGTTTTACCAACGAAGGAACTTTCTTCTATGGCTATCAAACATTTCGCTGTCGGCTGCGCCGCCATCCTGACCGCCGCCGGCGCCATGGCCGCGACCTCCAACTTCACCGTCAACGGCCAGACGATCACCAAGGCTCAGCAAGAAGAACTTATCCGCGTCTACACCTCTCGGGGACAAGAACGCACGCCGCAACTTGAAACGCAGGTCCGCCATCTGCTGACCCGCGACGCACTGTTGCTGCAAGAAGCTCGCAAAGCCAAAATTTCGGAACGCGATGATGTTCAGCGCATGATCGACAATGCCACCAAGAACATTCTGATGAGCACCGTCATCAACGACTGGCTCGCGAAGAACCCCGTCAAGGAAGAAGAAGTCAAGGCTCTCTTTGAAAAGGAACAGAAACGCTGGGGCAAGACCGAAGTGTCCGTGCGCCACATCCTCGTTGAAGACGAAAAGACCGCCAAGGATCTTCTGGCCCGCGTCAGGAAAGGCGGAGACTTTGACCGCATCGCTCGCGAAAACTCCAAGGACACGGCACAAAACCGCGCCATGGGCGGCCTGATCGATTGGACCTCGCCCAATATGTTCGACAAGGAATTCGCCGATAGCTTCAAGGACCTCAAGCCTGGCCAGATCGCCAAGAAGCCCATCAAGACGCAGCTAGGCTGGCACGTCGTGAAGCTCGAGGGTGTTCGTCCCGCACAGCGCTTCGTGAACTATCAGGCCGAAAGCCCCGCTCTGCGTCAGCTTCTGAACCAGCAGCGCGTGCAGAGCTACATCGACAATCTGATCAAGAACGCCAAGATCAGCGATCAGACGAAAACTAAAGCGAAGTCGAAATAATTTTCCGAACGGCTCAATCTCAAACGCCCGCCTCTTTCTTGAGCGGGCGTTTGTTTTTGCTCGGGCCGATTTGCTCTCCTCCATTATGGTTAGTCTCCGCTCACGGTTTCCTCACTTCTGCCTTGTACTTTTGATCTAATACTCGTCGTCGCGAGGTGTAACCAAACACGGTCGTTGGAAGGAAAGTAGTCCTGCCGTATGAGATAAAGTACTTTCGGCGTATAGGTTTTCTCAAGGTGCCTCGATAGCATCCTTACAAAGCCTCAGGAGGATTATTTGTTTAAAAAACCTCTTGAAGCTCTCGGTACGAGATTCGAATTAAAACTGAATCGCCCCTTCACCGAAAGGAGAAAGCCTATGTTTGAAACGCAATATGAAGCGTTACGACGCCAAGGCATCAGCCGCAGAAGCTTCTTGCAGTTCTGCTCGCTCACGGCCGCAAGCCTCGGGCTCGGAAGCGCCGGCGCACAGGAAATTGCTCAGGCCATGAAGACCAAACCCCGCACGCCGGTCGTTTGGCTGCACGGTCTCGAATGCACCTGCTGCACGGAATCATTCATCCGCAGCTATAACCCCATCGCCGCCAACATGGTGATGGATCTGATCAGTCTCGACTACGACGACACGATCATGGCCGCCGCCGGCCACCAGGCAGAAAGCGCCCTGGCCGACACCATCGAAAAGTACAAGGGCAACTACATCGTTGCCGTGGAAGGCAACATCCCGCTCGGCCAGGATGGCGTCTTCTGCATTCCGGGCGGCGAAACGTTCCTGAACAAGATCAAGCACGTCTGCCACGACGCCAAGGCCGTTATCGGCTGGGGTTCCTGCGCCGCCTGGGGCTGCGTGCAGGCCGCCAAACCCAATCCCACGAAATCGGTGCCGATCACCGAAGTGATCACCGACAAGCCCGTTGTTCTCGTTCCGGGCTGCCCGCCGATTCCCGAAGTGATGACCGCCGTCATCACCTATATCCTCACCTACGACCGTCTGCCGCCTCTGGATCGCCTCGGCCGTCCGAAGATGTTCTACGGCCAGCGCATTCACGACAAGTGCTATCGCCGCGCCCACTTTGACGCCGGTCAGTTCGTTGAAAAGTTCGACGACGAAGGCGCCAAGCTCGGCTATTGCCTGTACAAAGTCGGCTGCAAGGGCCCGACCACCTACAACGCCTGCTCGACGGTCGAATGGAACGAAGGTCTGTCCTGGCCCGTCAAGTCCGGCCACGGCTGCATCGGCTGCTCGGAAAACAACTTCTTTGACAAGGGCAGCTTCTACAACCACGAACCCGACATCCTGCCTCCGGGCTGGGGTGGCGTCGAAGCCACGGTCGACAAGGTCGGCATCGCCACCGTTGCCGTCGTCGGCGTGGCCGCCGCAGCGCACGCAGCCATGAGCGCGGTTGCCCAAGCCCGCGCCAAGACCAACAAGGACATCGGAGGTAAAGAATGAGCAACAGCCAGAACACCCGCCGCGTTGTCGTTGACCCCGTCACCCGCATCGAAGGTCATCTGCGCGTGCAGGCAGAAATCGACGCCAACGGCGTCATCACCGACGCGATGAGCACCGGCACGATGTGGCGCGGTCTCGAAGTGATTCTCAAGGGGCGCGATCCGCGCGACGCCTGGGCGTTCGTCGAACGCATCTGCGGCGTCTGCACCGGCATTCACGCGCTTGCAGCCGTGCGCGCCGTCGAAGACGCCATCGGCATCAAGATCCCGAAGAACGCCAACATCATCCGCAACCTGATGAATGCCACCCTGTACGTACAGGACCATCTGGTGCACTTCTATCAGCTCTCGGCTCTGGACTGGGTCGACGTGGTGAGCGCTCTGTCGGCCGATCCGCGCGAAACGAGCGAAATCCAGCAGAAGATCAGCCCGCATCACCATCTGGCGACCGCAGGCTACTTCCGTGACGTGCAGGCGCGTCTGAAGAAATTCGTCGAAAGCGGCCAGCTTTCCATCTTCAAGAATGGCTACTGGGGCCACCCGGCCATGAAGCTGCCGCCGGCCGTCAATCTCCTTGCCGTTGCGCACTACCTTGAAGTGCTCGACTTCCACAAGGAAATCATCAAGATCCACACCATCCTCGGCGGCAAGAACCCGCATCCGAACTACCTCGTGGGCGGCGTCGCCTGCCCGATCAACATGCACGACACAGGCGCCGCAGGTGTCATGGTCAACGAAGTGAGCATGAACTACATGCGCGACATCGCCAAGGCGTGCGTGGACATCGTCAACAACGTCTACATTCCCGACGTCAAGGCGATTGCGAGCATGTATCCGGAATGGTTCAAGATCGGCGGCGGCATCAGCTCCAAGAACCTCCTTTGCTACGGCGACTTCCCCGAAATCCCCAACGAATGGAGCGACAAGAGCCTGATGATGCCGATGGGCGCGATCATCGACGGCAAACTCAACGAAGTGCATCCGGTCGACCTGCGCAACCCGGACGAAATCCAGGAATTCGTCGATCACTCGTGGTACAAGTACCCGGGCGACAAGAAGGGTCTGCATCCTTGGGACGGCGTCACCGACCACGCCTTCGGCTTTGCCCCGGACTCCGACGGCACGCCGCAGAAGTACAACTGGATTTCCCAGAACGGCAAGTACACGTGGGTGAAGAGCCCGCGCTGGAAGGGCCACATGATGGAAGTCGGACCGCTTGCCCGAGTCGTCATGGGTGTCGCCAAGAACATGCCGCAGTACAAGGATCCGGCACTGGCCACTTTGAAGGAACTCAACCTTCCGCTCGAAGCCATGTTCTCGACGCTCGGCCGCCACGCCGCCCGCGCGCTCGAAGCAAGCTTCATGGCCGACATGATGGTGAAGTACGTCGACGATCTGATCGCCAACATCCGTGCCGGCGACGAAGCTGCCGCCAACATGGAATTCTGGGAACCCAAGACCTGGCCCAAGCAGTGCAAGGGCGTGGGTGCGTGTGAAGCACCCCGCGGCGCACTGGCACACTACTGCGTCATCGACAACGGCAAGATCGCCAACTGGCAGGCCGTCGTCCCGACGACGTGGAACGCCAGTCCGCGCGACACGGAAGGCAACCACGGCGCCTTTGAGGCTTCGCTCATCGGCACCAAGCTTGCCAAGCCCGAAGAACCGCTTGAAATCATCCGCACGATCCACTCGTTTGACCCGTGCCTGGCCTGTGCAACACACGTGCTGGACAACAAGGGCGAAGAGCTCGTGAGCGTCAAGGTTCGCTGATCCGGATATTGACGCGCCAAGTCCGGACGAGCGGCAAAATCGCTTTGCCGCCCGTCGGACCAACAGATTGAAGGTACGTTTATGAAAATCGATCCCGTCACCTATGAAGTTGACGTTTCGGCAGGAACGCACCCGCTGTACGTGTGGGAAGCGCCCGTGCGAATCTGGCACTGGGCGATGGCCGTGTGCATGGCGGTGATGATCGTCACGGGTTTTCTCATCGGAGCTCCTCTGGTGGCAAACCTGGGCGACACCTGGGCAACGTATGACTTCGCATACATTCGGCTTGCGCACTTTGCCGCCGGCATGATCTTTACGGTCATCTTTATCTGGCGACTGTACTGGGGCATCGTCGGCAACAAATACTCGCGCATGATCCTCGTGCCGCCGCTCTGGAGCCTCAAGTGGTGGAAGATGCTCTTTGAGCAGGTCAAGTACTACCTGTTCCTGAGAAAAACCTCCCCCGAGTACGCCGGGCACAACCCGCTTGCTCAGTGCGCCATGTTCTTCATGTTCACTCTGGGCAGCATCGTGATCATCATCACGGGGCTCGCGCTCTACGCTCAGGCCTGGGGTGCCGACGCCGGCTGGTACGCCTGGTTCGAATGGGTGTTCGTGCTCTTTGGCGACAGCCAGGCCGTGCGCACCACGCACCACGCGTTCATGTACATCTTCATCCTCTTCTCGATTGCTCACATCTACATGAGCTTCCGTGAAGACGTCATGGGCGGTGCCACCACCATCAGCTCGATGACAAGCGGCTTGAGAATGTTCAAGCACGGCGGCGAAGAACACTGACCGTAACTCAACCCGCGCAGCCCTGCGGGGCTGCCGCATCCGACGGACTGCAGGCGACTGCGGTCCGTTTCTTTTTATGCGCGGTGTAGGTCGGCCGAAGTATGCCGCTTTCGACTAACGACTGAGGAATAAAGGGGCGCTTTCGCGCACAATTGGTAAGGCGTTGTTTGGCCGGAGGCCACTGTCCTACCGGTTCTATTTGTCAAGGTTTTCGCATGCAGACCGTTCCCGGATTCGATCTTTTTGAACCGACCGACGTGCTCGTTTTGGGCGTCGGAAACATCCTCTGGGCCGACGAAGGCTTCGGCGTTCGCGCCGTTGAAGCATTCAACGCCCGCTACAAGCTTCCCGAAAGGACGAAGGTGGCCGACGGCGGCACGCTCGGTATGTATCTTCTCGAACTCATCGGCGCCACTAAGGATCTGCTGCTTTTTGACTGCGCCGATCTGCAGGAAAAACCCGGCACTCTCAAGCTTTTGACGGGCGACGAGGTGAAGTTCTGGTCGGCCACGAAAATCTCCCCGCACCAAACCGGCATGAATGAAGTGCTCGCACTTGCCGAACTGCAAGGCCATGCTCCCGAGCGCATCGCCGTGGTCGCCATTCAGCCCGAAATTCTGCAGGACTACGGCGGCTCGCTCACGCCCGCCTGCGAAGCGGCGCTCGATCAAGCCGTCGAAATGGCCAAAAACGTGCTCACGGACTGGGGTTATGCCGTTGCGGTCCGTCCCGAAGGAGAAAAGGTTTCCCCTCTGGGCGATGCGTCACTGAACAAACGCGACTACGAAACACAACGCCCCTCCGAAGAAGAGGCACCGCGAGAGGGCGACGTCCGCTTCTTTCCCAAATTTCAATAAGGAGACCAAAACATGTGCATCGCCGTTCCCATGCGTGTTCTGGAAGTGCGAAGCGACAGCGACGTCGTCGTAACGCGTCCCGGACGCACGGAGATCGCCAATGCTTCCTTCGCCGATGAAATGCCGGCGGTCGGCGATCTGGTTTTGGTTTTCCGCGGCACGATTCTTCGCACCGTATCCCAAGACGAGGCGCTCAAAATCGAGTCGGCATTGTGCTGCGTGGAAGAAGCCATGCGCACGGACGAAGCCGAAAGCGCCGACGCCGCCTTTGCCGACATCATTGAAAACACCGGGAAGCTTCCGCCGCACCTGCAAAAGCTCGTCGGTCAGAAAACGATGTAGCCTCCTTTCGGAAAAAGGCCGGTGAGTGTTCTCTCCGGCTCTTTTGTTTTGACGGACGCTGCCGCATCTCTACCGTACAATTGCGCACATTGTGGGTACCTTTTTTTGCTCATCCGATGTCAGACGTTTTGTCCGTTCTCGCCTCTTCTCTTAACGATACGCAACTGGCCGCTGCCACTCGGCGCCTCAAGACGACGACCGCGTCGGGCGGCAACCGTTCGGCTGCTCTCACGGCCCTCATTGAACTGGCCCGCAGTCAAAAACGGATGGCGGTTTTAATTTGCGCCAACGCGTTTGACGTCGCTCGTCTCAATCAGGAAATCGCCTGGCTCGACCCCTCGCTCAAAGTCTCAAGCCTTCCCGATTGGGAGACGCTCCCCTACGACACGATGAGTCCGCATGCGGATTTGGTCAGCGAACGCTTGGAGACCCTCTACAACCTCACAAGCGACGATCTGCCAGCTCGCCCGGACGTTCTCATTGCGGCCGCGAGCACCGCTGCGCAGCGCTTTGCACCGAAATCCTACGTCGCGGGCAACACGTTTTTCTTTCGCAAAGGACAGACCATCAGCATCGCCAAGCTTGAGGCCGACCTTGTGGCAGCCGGCTACGGGCGCGTCGAGCAGACGATGGCTCCGGGCGAATTCGCCGTGCGCGGCGGCATCGTCGACATCTTTCCGATGGGCGCCGAAGCCCCGCTTCGTCTAGACCTCTTTGACGACGAGATAGACGCGATCCGCAGTTTCGATCCCGACTCGCAGCGCAGCACCGGAAACGTTGATCGCGTGCGCATTCTGCCCGGTCACGAATTTGCTTTTGACGAAGAATCCCGCAATCGGTTCCGTGCCGCCTGGCGCGCAGCTTTCCCGGGCGACCCCAACAAGTGCCCGGTGTACGTTGACGTGGGCTCGGGGATCTGCTCTCCGGGCATCGAATACTATCTGCCCCTCTTTTTCGAGTCGACGGGAACGCTTGCCGATTATCTTCCGGACAATGCTCTATTCATCACTTTGGGTGAAACGCGAGACGCCATCGACGCCTTCATGCGTCAAACGCAGGAGCGCTACAAGTTTCTCTCGCACGATGCGCAAAGACCGGCGCTTGCCCCCGAAAAGCTCTTTGACAAGGCTGACGACTTTTTCGATGCCATTGCGCCCTTCGGCCGCATTTCTCTCAAAGCCCCCGAAACAGGCATCGATACACCGCTTACGATCGAGCGATCGGCTAAGGATCCAGCCGCCAAGTTGAAGGACTTCATAGCGAAGTGCCGCATTGAGAAAAAACGCATTCTTATCGTCGCAACAGGCTCGGGTCGTGCGGCGCGTCTGCAGGAACTGCTGCGCGACGGCGTGCGCGAACCGGAACTCGTCGAATCCTTTGCGGCTTTCGTAAACGTCACGGAGCCCCTTTCGATTGCCGTAGGGCCGCTCTCGGGCGGCTTTGTGCTCGAAGAGTCGGGCCTGGTGGTCGTCACCGAGTCCGAGCTCTACAACACGAAAGCGGTCATTCGCCGCCGCGGACACAGCCGCACCACCAACGTCGAAGCGATCATTCGCGACGTGAGCGAACTGCGCGAGGGTGATCCGGTTGTGCACGCCGCCCACGGCGTAGGCCGATACCACGGGCTGGAAACGATCTCCACCGAAGAAGGTCCCGCCGAATTCGTACGCATCGACTATGCCAACGACGCCAAGCTGTTCGTGCCGGTCTCGCAACTCAACCTCATCAGTCGCTATACGGGTGCCGACAGCGAGCACGCGCCGCTCAACAACCTCGGGCGCGGCGACTGGGAAAAGGCCCGCAAAAAGGCGGCGCAGAAAGTGCGCGACACCGCTGCCGAACTCTTGCACCTTTACGCCATGCGCGAAGCCAAGCAGGGCTTTGCGTTTGAAACGGAATCGTCGGACTATCAGGCTTTCTGCGAAGGCTTTGCCTTTGAAGAAACGCCCGATCAGACCGCTGCCATCGCCGCCGTCATCAATGACATGCACTCGGGCCGTCCTATGGACCGACTCGTATGCGGCGACGTGGGCTTCGGAAAGACCGAAGTGGCCCTGCGCGCTGCCTTCATCGCCGTCATGAACGGCAAACAGGTCGCGATCCTCTGCCCGACGACGCTTCTTGCCGAACAGCACGCCCAGACCTTCAAGGACCGCTTTGCAGCCTGGCCCGTGAAAGTCGCTGAACTCTCGCGCTTCCGCACCTCCAAGCAGACGGCCCAGACGATCGAAGGTCTTGAAACCGGCACGGTCGACGTCGTCATCGGCACGCACAAGCTTTTGAGCGAATCGGTCAAATTCAAACGTCTCGGGCTCGTTGTGATCGACGAAGAACACCGCTTCGGCGTTCGACAGAAGGAACGCTTAAAGAGCCTGCGCGCGGAAGTCGACGTTTTGACGCTCACCGCCACTCCGATTCCCCGAACGCTGGCGATGAGCCTTGAGGGCATCCGCGACTTCTCGGTGATTGCCACGGCACCGCAAAAGCGCCTCGCGATCAAGACTTTCGTGCGCCGCGAATCCAAGGCGCTGATTCGAGAGGCCGTTATCCGCGAACTCAAGCGCGGCGGGCAGGTGTATTTCCTTCATAACGACGTGGATACCATTCAGGCCCGCGCCGAGATGCTCCGAGAGCTGATTCCGGAAGCGCGCATTGGCATTGCCCACGGCCAAATGAGCGAGCGAGAACTCGAGCGCGTCATGCGCGAGTTCTACCGGCGCGAGTTCAATGTGCTCGTCTGCACAACCATCATCGAAACGGGCATCGACATTCCGATTGCCAACACGATCATCATGCACCGCGCCGACAAGTTCGGGCTCGCACAACTGCACCAGCTGCGAGGCCGAGTCGGCCGCAGTCACCACCAGGCCTACGCTTACCTGCTCATTCCCGACGAGGGAGCGATTACGAAGAACGCCGAACGGCGACTTGAAGCCATCCAAAATCTCGAAGAGCTCGGAAGCGGCTTTTACCTTTCCATGCACGACCTGGAGATCCGAGGCGCAGGAGAAGTTCTGGGCGACGAGCAATCGGGCGAAATGGCGCAGGTGGGCTTTGAGCTCTATACGCAGATGCTCAAGCGCGCCGTCGACTCGCTTCGCCGCGGCGAAGAGCCGACCTTTGACTCGCCCTTTGAGACGCTCACTGAAATCAACCTGCATCTGCCTGCATTGCTGCCCGACGACTACGTGCCCGACGTCGGAACGCGTCTGTCGCTCTACAAGCAATTGGCCGCTGCCCAGACGCTCGAAGAGCTCGGCGAGTGCGCCGACGATCTCACGGATCGCTTCGGGATGCCCGTGCCTGCCGCAAAGACGCTTCTGGCTGTTCACCGTCTGCGCATCGAGTGCGCCGCCATCGGCATCCGCAAGATCGATGCGGCCGAACAAGCCATCGTCTTTACCTTCGCGCAAAAGACCATGTTCGATCCGGCCGTGATGTTTGCGCTGCTGCAAAAGCGCCGAGACCTGCGCGTGTTGCCGGGCACGTTCACGCGACTCAAGATGACGGTCAATTCCGAAAACGCCGTCACGAGGCTTCAAAACGTCCGCACGATCGTCAACGCGCTGTTGGAAAGCCTGCCGCCCGAAAAGCGGCCTTGAGTCTCAAGAGATCCGCCGCAGCGCTCTTTCTTGAGCCGACGAGCGCTGCGGTACAATTGGGCGCGTCATTTCTCATGAATAACACGATGTCCGCCTCTCGCATCTCTTCACCCCAACCCTTTGTCTTCACCGTCATCTGTCCCAAGGATGAAGTGATCGCAATCGAGTTCTTCGCCGTGCCGCAGTTTGCTGCCGAGCACATCGGAGACATTCGCATCGACTGGGGAGACGGCACCGTAACGGTTGCCGACGTCGCAATGTCGTCCGACTCCGTCGCGGAGATTGTTTCGGGCGAGGACATCATGCCGACGAGCAGCTGCTCGCACCGCTACGCTGAAGACGGCAAGCGCACCATAACGGTGACAACACCTTCGGGTTTTTTGCCGCTAAAAAAACTGCCCTATCAAACAGTGAGCGTCTCAACCGCCTTGCCTACGCTCACCATGGGCGAATCGGATCCGGAAGGCCGTCCCGAGCCCTCAGACACCCTGCCGCCGCTTTTTGCGATGAATCCCAAAACGGGACGATCGCCATTGAATTTCATATGCCCGGATTTTCTCGCGAACAACCCCAATCTGGCCTTTTTCGACGAAGCTTTCATGGGGGTGTCGCTCAAGACCGTTCCGGTGTCGCTCTTTTCACCATGCAAGTCCATAAAGAGCCTTGCGCGCACGTTTGCCCACAGCCAACTTACGGCCATTCCATACGGCCTGCTGCGTCACGCGCTCACTCTTTCGCTGTGCGAAGAGACTTTTGCGCACTGCAGTTCGCTGCGCGACGTCGACAATCCATTCGGCGACAAGAAGAATTTGCCGGTGTGCCTGGAAGGCTTCATGCTGGGCGCTGCGCCCCGCCTGTTTGCATGGTGCGACAAAGGGCGTCGACAGGAAGCGGGCTGGATTCGCCCGCACGCCAATCTTGCCGACCCGTGCTTTGAGTTCGATTGGCACGCCGCGCCACTCTCATCCGAACCCATCGTGCTCTTTTACCCCATTGATCTGGAGCTCGAGGGCGACCTTTTCGTCGAATGGGGCGACGGAGCTGTCGAGCGCATCGACTGGAACAGCACCGATGCGCTTTCGCACACCTACGCGCAGCCGGGAGTCTATCGCGTGAAACTGCACTACACGGCAGGCGAAGAGGTTCGCCCCTTCCGCTTGGGCAGAGCCGTCACGGCCATACACAATGCGCTTCCCGCTTTCCACCCGCGCACCGTCGAAACCTTGGGCGACTTCTGCGGTTGGGCGGCCGATCGGCGAGAACTCAGAAGCATTCCCGAGGATCTCTTTGCCAACAATCCGACGATCGTCAATCTCGAGCAGGCCTTCGCGGGCTGCGTGCAGCTTACCGACGTCGCCGACGGCATCGTCTCGATGCTCCCCGATTTGAAGTGCACCGACGGCATGTTTGCCTTTTGTAAGAGCCTCAAGGCGCTTCCCGCCAGTTATCTCGCTTCGCCTCGTTTACCACGCTACGACTGCTTTGCGGGTGAGGCGACAACCGAAACCTCTGACCGTAACCAGGAGACTGCAGCATGACCAAGTTTGTCGCAGAAATCACCGTCGGCAAACGCGATCGTCTCGTCACGCTGCGCATTCCCGCCGGCAACACGATCGCTCCGTCGCTACGCCAAGTGTCTGTGACGTTTGACGGCGAGACCTCGCATCATCACCGCGAGCCCATTTCGAGCACCGTGCTTGAATATCACCCCATGCCGGGCACGCATCGACTGGAAATCGACTTCGGCGGCCCGATGCCCGCCGCCACGCTCATTCTGCCCGAACAGACGACGGCGATCATCTCGCCCATTCCCGCTTTGTACAACGACGCCACGGGGATGCTCAGCACGGCGGGCCACATCTGGAACCCGATCAAGCCTCCGCGGCAGTTGACGCATCTCGTCTCATCGCTTTTTGCGCACAACACGCATCTGGTGGCGCTCTCGGGGACCTTTGCAGGCCTTACGGCATTAACCGAAGTTCCCGAATCCCTCTTTTTTCCGCTCATCTACGCGCGGACGTTCACGGGCGTGTTTGCCTTAAGCGGCCTGGCACACGTAAGCCGGCAGCTTTTTACGGCCAACCTTCAGGCCGAAGACTTCTCGGAAGCCTTCATGGGCTGCAAGATGCTGCACACGATTCCGGCGGAGCTTTTCAGCACCAACACTCATGCGCGCATCTTTGACCGTACCTTTGCCGAAAGCGCATTGGGCGATGTGCCCGCGACACTCTTTGCGAACATCGCCAAGCGCGGCTCGTTTGTCGAAACGTTTGCCCGCACGCAGGTCAGGCGCGTTCCTGAGGGCCTCATGAACGGCACAGAGCCGCTCAACGTTGACGGCATGTTTGAGCCTGCGCAAACCCTCGAACACGATCCGATGAACATCAAGGCCGCTGCCGACCTCCCTCAGGATTTTTTCGAGGCCACACGCACGGCAGCGGGCGTACCGACCAAGCGAGTCAGCTTCTGACGGAAAGCCATTGCATCAACCGCCCGAGCGCCGGCAACGGGCTCGGGCGTTTTGTTTCCCTCGATTTGCTAACACCATCGCAATAGGCCTCAGAAGCGCCGCGCTATAGAAATGCCTCTCAGTACGGAAACCGTCCGACGAGGCGTACAATCGACCTTACTGTTGCTTTTCGGTGCCCTTCGGGGCTTTTTTGAACATGAATATCTTTGTCGTTCTTGCCCTTGCGATGCTCCTCATCATCGTGGCGCTTCGCAAGAAAGTTCCCATCGGTCCGGCCATTCTGGCGGGCGGCCTGCTCATCTGGGTCGCCGTCAAGCCGGAAATCCCCCTGCTCGGTGAAGCCGCCAAGCAAATGTTCACCATGCAGCGCACCTACGACCTGCTCTTTGCTCTCTATTTCGTGGTGTGCCTTGAAATCGAACTTCGCAAGAGTGGCTGCCTCAAGGGCATGGTGCAGTACCTCAACCACCTGATTCACTCCACTAAGGTGACGATGGCGGTGATGCCGGCCTTCCTGGGATTGTTGCCTTCCGTGGGCGGCGCTCGCTTCTCAGCGCCGATCGTCGACAACGCTTCCAAGGGCATGACGATCACGGCAGAACAGAAGGCAACGATTAACTTCTGGTTCCGTCACATCTTTGAATTCTCAAGTCCCATCATTCCGGGCATGATTCTTGCCTGCTCGATCGTGGGCGTGGGTGTGGGCGACGTGATTATTCACCTTGTTTGGGTGACGGCTCTGATGTTTGCCATCGGCTGGCTGATGTTCGTGCGCCCGATGAAGTTCGAAGACCTGCGCGCCCAGAACATGGGTGAAGACCCGGACTTTGATCTCGCACGCAACCGCATGGACTTCTGGCTTTCGATTCTGCCCGTGGCGGCCGTCTTCCTTCTGATGGTTTTCGGCGGCATCGGTGCAGCCGTCTCCATGGGCGTGGTGGCCGCCGCCATGGTCTTCGTGCTGATGGGCACCAACCGCGCCGTTCCAATCAAGGATATCTTCATCGGCGCCATCGAATGGAAGCTGCTGCGCGACGTCACCTGCATTCTTTTCTTCATCCAGCTGCTTGACGTCACGGGCGTTCTGGGTCAGGTCGTCGAAAGCTTCAAGGCCGCTCCTCTTCCCACTCCCGTCATCATCGCGGGCCTGAGCTTCCTGATCGGCGTTCTGACCGGCATGTCTCAGGGCCATGTGGCCATCGTCATGCCAATCGTGGCACTCCTGGCTCCTGCGGGTTCTCTGGATCTCGTGGGCGTCGCTCTCGTTTTCGGTGTCGGCGGTCAGATGATCACGCCCACGCACGTGTGCCTCATTGTGTCACTTGACTACTTCAAGGCGGATTTCTTCAAGACCCTCGTTCCGGTGATCGTAGCCGAAGCATTGCTGCTCGGGGTCTTTTCGGCATACAGCTATCTCACCTGGGCCGGTTAGTTACACTGAGTCTTTCCAAGGTTTTAGACGCCTCAAGTTGCACCGCAATTTGAGGCGTTTTCTTTGAGCGTCTTGATTGAAACGGATGCGAAAACGGACGGCAGTCGTTTTGAGGAACTGTCGTCCGTTGAGATCGTTTCTGCGGAAATCAAAACGCCGTTATTTCGTTTCGATGCCGGTCACTTCAAAGTCAAGATCCGTGATCGTGGCCTTGAGCACGTCGTCGGTCACGGTTTCTTCGCATTCGATCACGGCGCACTTCTTTTCAAGGCTCACGTCGACACTCGTCACGCCGGCAAGCTTTGTGAGCGCCTTGGTTACGGCGCCTGAACAGTGCGGGCAGTGCATGCCTTCGATCGAGATCACTTTTTGCATGGTTTTACTCCTTTGCTCCAAAGGCAATTGGTAGGCTGCGTAGGCCGCAGCAACGGTTGAGAAAGATGATAAAGAATTCCTGCTCGTCGGCTTAAAGCGCCTCAGACGCAGCGCGTTGGTCACCACGCACACGGAGCTCATGCTCATGGCCGCGGCACCGATCATAGGGTTGAGCGACCAGCCGAGCGTCGTAAAGAAGACGCCGGCTGCCACGGGAATGCCGATAGCGTTGTAAAAGAACGCCCAGAAAAGGTTCTGCTTGATGTTGCGAAGCACCGCGCCCGACAGTTCATAGGCCGACACCGCGTCGGTCAGTTTGCTGTTAACGAGCACCACGTCGGCACATTCGATCGCCACATCAGTCCCCGCACCGATTGCCATGCCCACGTCAGCCGTCGCAAGCGCGGGCGCATCGTTGATGCCGTCACCGATCATCAGCACGCGGGCTCCTTGCTGCTGCGTTTGTTTGACGACAGCGGCCTTGTCGGCGGGAAGCACTTCGCTTACCACCTCATCAATTCCGACGGCTCGTGCAATGGCTTTGGCCGTGCGCTCGTTGTCCCCCGTGAGCATCATCACACGGAGCCCCGCCGCCTTAAAGGCGCGGATAGCCTCAGCGCTGTCGCTTTTGATCGTATCGGCGCAGGCTACGATCCCTACCGGCACGTTGTCTTCGCAGACGACGAGAGCCGTCTTGCCCGCTTCGGACAAAGTTTCGAGTTCCTTGAGGATAGCGACATTGTTTTGTGCGAGCGTACGGTTGCCAATGGAGTAGTTTTTGCCATTGATCTTTGCAAAAACGCTGCCCGGCTGCTGGCCGAAGTCCTTCGCTTCATAAAGTCCCGTTTCGTTTTCACGTGCGCTTCGGACGATCGCCTGAGCCAGGGGATGCTCGCTTTTTACTTCAACGGAAGCCGCGAGTTTCAGAAGGTCGCGTTCACGCAGGTGCGAAGCAAATACACGCACGTCAGTCACAACAGGTTTGCCTTCTGTCACGGTGCCGGTTTTATCCAGAATCACGGCGCTGATTCCACTGCACTTTTCAAGCGCTTCGGCCGACTTAAAGAGAATGCCAAGACGCGCCGCCCGTCCCGTACCCACCATCACGGCCGTGGGTGTTGCGAGTCCCAAGGCGCACGGGCAAGAAATCACAAGAACGCTCACAGCAAGCGTCATGGCGAATTCAACATCTGCGCCCACGGCAATCCAGACAAGGGCTGTCACAAGCGCAATCGCAAGCACCACGGGCACGAAAATGCCGCTGATGCGATCGGCAAGACGAGCTACAGGCGCCTTGGAGGAAGTCGCTTCATCCACCAGAGCAATCACCTGCGCCAACGTCGTGTCAGCCCCCACGCGCGTGGCTTTGGCGTGAATGTGACCGGAATGCATGAGCGTTGCGGCCGAAATCTTGCTGCCCACCCCTTTTTCGACCGGCAGACTTTCTCCGGTTAGGGCCGACTCATCGACCTGAGCACGCCCCTCGATCACCACGCCGTCGACTGCGATGCGCTCGCCCGTTTTCACCACGAGGACATCGCCCACCGCTACCTCGTCGGCAGGCACTTCCGTTTCCTCTCCGTTACGGATGACACGTGCCGTATCCGGTACAAGACTTACGAGCTGCGAGACGGCGTCCGTGGTTCTCGCCTTGGCTCGGGCTTCAAAATACTTGCCCAAACCGATAAGCGTCAGAATCATCGCGGCAGAATCGAAGTAGAGATTGTGAGCGTGGTGGCTCACAGTGCTCCAATCACCGGCGCCCGCCGCATACAACATCACGTAAAGCGACACGATGCCCGAGAACATTGAGGCAGTCGCACCCAGCGCGACCAATGAATCCATGTTGGGCGCGAGCCCCACAAGCGCCTTGAAGCCGCGCGTGAAAAAGTTCTTGTTGAGCACCAGCACCGGCAGCGTCAGCAAGAGCTGTGAGAAGGCAAAGGCCGGCGCTTTTTGCGCTCCCTCAAAAAAGGAGAACGTGATGCCAACCATCGGCAGCATCGTGATCACCATCAGAAGCGCGCAGAAAAAGAGGCTCCAGTAGAGGCGCTTGCGCGTGGCCGTCAATTCCTGCTGCAGGACCTCTGCCTGGCTGTTTTTCTTTTGAGTCTTGGTCTTGCCCGAGGGGTTCGAGTCGTTATCCCGGAGGCTGGCGCCGTAACCGGCCGCCGTCACAGCCTTGACTACGTCATCCTGCGAGAGTTTGGCGTCATCGAGCTCCAGCGTCATGTCGTTTTTGAGAAGGTTGACAGTGACGTTACAGCAGCCGTCGAGCGCCTTGACGGCTTTTTCCACGCGCGCCGAGCAAGCCGCGCAGCTCATCCCCGTGACATCAAAGTGAAGTTTCTGCATCTTTTAGGCAATTGAATTCCGTTGTGCGAAGAAGGCCTCGCCTCCCCATGGTGAGAACGATTCTAATCAAATACTTTCTTTTGGGAAGAAGGTACCTTTACGGTATATACTTTCAAAAAAGTAACTTAGATAGAAATTCCGTATGCCTTCCTCCAAAGACAACCCCGTTTCCGAACCCGCACACTGCCCGGTGCGCACCACGCTCGCACTCATCGGCGGCAAACACAAAGCCTTCATTCTCTGGAATCTTTTTGACGGCACGAAACGCTTTTCTCAGTTGCAGAAAGCCGTACCCCAAGCAAACGCCAAGATGCTCTCTCAGCAGCTCAAAGAGCTTGAGCGCGACGGTCTGATTTCCCGCAAGGCATACGCGGTGGTGCCGCCCAAGGTGGAATATTCGCTCACGGATCTCGGCAAAAGTCTGAAACCGGTCTTGAGTTGCGTCTATGAATGGGGCACAAGTTACCTTCAATCACGCGGCATTTCTCCGGACTGTTCCATGCAACCGCTCGACGAGAAGTCTGAACAAACTTCCGGCAGCGCCTGCTGTTGTAGTCACCATCCGGTTCATCCCGAAGTTGATGGCTGATCTTTTTTGACACCACCCAACGGAACTTCTCCACACATTGGCCGGGAATTTCTGAAAATCAAGATTTGGCCGCAAGTTAAGACGCTAAAAATTCCGTCGGCTGAGCAAAAGTTGCTCATCAGAGCGCCATAGTGAAATACGGAGCCGGCAAAAATTCTCTTTTCAACCTTTGTAGGAGAATCCTATGCCGATATTTTTTGTTCGCCTTCCTGAGCTGCTTGAGCAATTGGCCGTCGGAAAAACTACGCTGTACGCCCGCATTAAGCAAGGAACCTTTCCGCCGCCCGTCAAATTTGGAGAGCGCGTTTCTGCCTGGCCTGAACACGAGGTGGATACCGTTGTCAATGCTTATATGCGATCAGCAACAAAAGAGGATCTTCAGAAGCTGGTCGCTCAGCTCATGATTGCTCGACATTCCGGCTGCACCGGAACGAAATAAGTGAGCTACCTCAAATCAATTAAAGGCTTGTTTACGAGCTTTTATATTTGATCTTTGACATAAGAAAACCTCCCGCTTTTTGCGATCACCGAAAGATGATTCGGAAACGGGAGGTTCTCTTTTTTGCCCTCTAAAACGGGCGATCCGATAGGTTTTTCTTTAACTTTTAAAAGTTCACATTTAGCCTATTAGAAAGCCGGCACCACAGAGCCCTTGTACTTCTCAAGAATGAAGTCGCGCACGGCCGGGGACGTGATGGCGGACTTCAGCTTCTGCAGAACTTCGCGGTTGTCATCGGCGCGAACGGCCACGATGTTGGCGTACGGCGAATCCTTGGCTTCGGTAAAGAGCGAATCCTTGGTGGGATTGAGACCCACGCTCAGAGCAAAGTTGGAATTGATGACGGCGTAATCAACGTCATCGAGCGTGCGCGGCAGCACGGCAGCTTCCATTTCAAGGATCTTCACGTTCTTGGCATTGTTGACGATGTCGGCGGGAGTACCATTGACACCCACGCCGTCCTTCAGACCGAAGATGCCGGCGTCAGCCAGAACGCGCAACGCGCGGCCGCCGTTGGTCGGGTCGTTCGGAATGGCGATCTTGGCGCCATCGGGAACACTCTTGACGTCCTTGAACTTCTTGGAGTACACGCCCATCGGTTCAATGTGCACGGCAACGAGCGAAGAAAGCTTCAGGCCGCGTTCTTTGGCAAAGCTGTCCAAGTATGGCTTATGCTGGAAGAAGTTTGCGTCAATTTCCTTGTCGGCCAGAGCCATATTGGGCTTGACGTAGTCGGAGAATTCCAACACCTTGAGCGTCACGCCCTGCTTCTTCATTTCCGGAGCGATGAAGTTAAGGATGTCAGCATGCGGAACCGGAGTGGCCCCCACAGTAATCGTTGTGTCAGCCGAAGCCGTCTTTGCGGGTTCCTTCCCCTTATCGTCACCGCAACCGGTCAGTGCAATGGCAGCCACCGCGCAAACGGCAACGCTCGTGAAAAACTTCTTCATTGGTCTATTCTCCCAAGTGTGCAGACAAAGACCCCCTAGAGTCGTCAGGCTCTTCGTCTTGTCAATGATTCTTCGATTGTACACGGACGCCTCGCCCTACACGGCAAAGCGTCCGTTTGAGAGAACAAAACCTGCCGAATTCTTGCGGTATTACCTCACTTCGCCGGTACGACCTCGTAATTAAGCCAAACAGCGCCGCCCGAGAGGATCTTGGACTCCTTAAACCGCAGGCTAAGTTTTTTGGCGGGGAACACCCCCTCTTGCGCGGCTTCATAAATTGCGGGACTTTCTTTGGTCGCGTCAATGGCCGGATAAATAACCGTACTCACCTCGTCGACAAGTCCCGCCTGCATGAAGGCCGCATTGGTGATGGCGCCGCCTTCGAGCATCCACACGCCGTCGCCGTAGTCCTTGGCAAGTTGCTCCATGGCAAGGACGAGTTCATTGCCGTTGACGGGAGCCGCCACGACACCCACTCCGCTTTGACGGAGTTCTTCAATATATTCGTCGCAGACGCGGTCGCTCACCACCGTCACGATCTGTTCGCCCGTTTCCTGCACGGGCTGACCATAGTGAAGCTTGCCCTTGAAGTCGAACGCAACCGAAATCTTGCGTCCTTTCGGGTCAACCTTAATGCCTTGCGCGGGTGCGGCCTCAGCCGGTCGCAGTTTTGCGGGTTCGCTCTCCGTAATGGCCTCACTGTATTCGGCCATCGTCACGCGGCCGATCATCCAGCCGACATAGTCGTACTGATTTGCCACCTCTTCGTAGACGCCGCCCACCGAACAGTCTTCGACAAACGGACTCCAGCGGCTCGGGTGCAGACGGCCGTCGACGCTCGCGGCCATATGGCAAACGATATGCGTAAACAACCCGCGACTAAAAGTCGCAGGCTTTGCAACTATCACATTCGTAATGTCGCATTAGGCCTGTTTACGTCCGGCCCCTGGGTCATCAGCAGATAGCCCAGACCGTGCAGATTTCGACCTGCATTCAGGTCGCTGTGCGCTCGGTAACCAC